>LZCG01000024.1_pt1 | contig 25886 bp, 34 predicted proteins | sample 768541 | NCBI WGS metagenome assembly LZCG01 (sample SAMN05200874, study PRJNA324366) | oil field metagenome | isolation source: sample BH-FW-1 from oil reservoir | place: India: Bombay High | collected 2015-07-11
ACTTTCAATTATGAAGAATAATTTTTTAAAAATGACATTTTTGGCAATAATCCTTTTAGCCGTTACGACAGCAATAGCGCAGGAACCGGACGCAAAATGTAAGGATAAAGCAAAAAAAATGACAAAATTGCTTCCGGAATATGAATGGACATATCCATACATATTACCAGAGTTGCCTTACGATTACAACGGGCTTGAGCCGGTTATTGATGAAACGACCATGCGTGTGCATCATACAAAACACCATCAGGCTATACCAATAAAACCAATGCTGCATTAAAAGAAACCGATTATCAGGATGTTCCGTTGTTAGAACTTTTTTCTGATATCGAAAATTATCCTGCTGCCGTCAGGAATAATGGCGGGGGTTTTTACAACCATACCTTGTTTTGGAACGTTATGACCCCGGGAGGTTCGGAATTTGAAGGGCCGGTTCGGCAAGCCATCGAAGAACGTTTTGGCTCTATAGAAGAATTTCAGAAAGTTTTTGAAGATGCCGCTAAAACACAATTTGGAAGTGGATGGGCCTGGCTGGTGATGACTCCTGAAGGACAACTTGAAGTAACCAACTCTTCAAACCAGGACAATCCGCTCATGAGTATCTCAAAGCTTAAAGGAATTCCATTGCTGAACCTGGATGTCTGGGAGCATGCCTACTATTTAAAATACCAGAACAAGCGTAGCACTTATGTCCACAATTTTTGGGATATTGTGGATTGGGATACTGTAAACGTCCGCTATACGATGGCAAAAAAATCCTTGAAAGGCTATAAGATAAATTATTGGAGGGGATGGGTATTTTAACAAAACCGGAATTGCTGATGCAATTCCGGTTTTGTTTGCCTGTTGCTGAGGATTGGCGAATCGTCTTCCGCTTCTGCCAGACAGACAACAGCCATGGCATAAAAAAACACCAACCTACAGGTTGGTGTTTTTATTGAAATCCTGCGTCTGATTTATTCGTACAAGTCCCATTTTTTCAGGGCTAACAATTATCAGCCGGTAACTTACAATGATGGCCGCAGGCCACAGTAAAATGTACAATACTTGAATAAAATATTCCATAGCGTTTCTTTTTTTTTATTTAATATGCGTGTCCTTCTCCCTGCATTTCCGCTTCATCAATCTTTTTGTCATTAATAGATTTCCATGCGTACCAGATATAGGCTACAACAAATGGAACCATTAAAGAGACATAGCTCATCACCGTAAGGGTAAACTTACTGGATGAGGCATTTTCGATGGTCAGCGAACTTTGTAGATTAAAAGAAGGATAGAAAGCCGTATTGTTAAAACCGGCCACAAGAAACAGGGCAAAAACCGTTAGGATGGTACCACTTCCGGCAAACCAGATTCCTTTAGTATAGGGTTTTAACAACGAAGCTATAATTCCCCAAAGTACCAGTACTACACCAATCAGTAGAATAGCTGTAACGACAGGCATCTCCAAAAGGTTGTTAAGGTATTTGTAGGGTTCCATAAAGACTTCACCTGTTGCGGGATTGTAGGCAAATCCCTCGATAAGCAATAGCTTAATTAGGAAAAACAGGAAGAATACCAGAAACAATCCGGCTTCCCACCAGAGACGTTTTCGCGAGCGGACCATCATGTCTTCATGGTCGATGGTATTCATGAAATAAAGCAGTCCTAACACACGAACCAGGAAAAAGATTGCCAGACCAAGGGCCACATTCTGAATGTTCAATACCGCCTCGAGACCATGAGCCGGGCCTGTCCACCTGGAAAAATTGGTTACCGGGTCAACTTCAAAACCAGAACCTGTGAAAAATGTTGCTACTGCTGTGCCAAGCAAAATAGGGCCTAATAAACCGTTTATAATCAGAAGAATATCAAAAAAGCGTTTTCCAAAGAGATTATTGGGTTTAGAGCGGTATTCATAGGAAACCGCCTGAATGATAAAAGCAAACAGGATTATCATCCAAACCCAATAGGCGCCTCCAAAACTGGTCGCATAGAACAGTGGGAAGGAGGCAAAGAATGCGCCACCAAAAGTAACCAGCGTTGTAAAAGTAAATTCCCATTTACGGCCCAGTGTGTTGACCAGCATTTTTTGCTGCAGATCGTTTTTCCCGATAGCATAAATAAGCGTTTGTCCGCCTTGTACGAACATCAGGAATACCAGTAAACTGGCAAGTAATGAAATGATTACCCACCAATATTGCTGTAATGCGAGATGTGATAATGTTTCAAACATATTAGTGTCCTCCTTCTTTTTCTTTTGGTCCGATTGATATTTGTTTCAGCATAATTTTAACTTCTGCGATAGCAAGGCCTACAAAGATAATGGCGAACAACCAGAAAGTTGTCATAACCGCACCGGCATCAATAGAGGTTACTGCCGACAGCGTAGGCATAAGGTCCTGGATAATCCAGGGTTGACGTCCCATTTCTGCCACGATCCACCCGGCTTCGCTGGCAATATAGGCCAATGGAATTGTCCATACCGCTATTCGTAGCCATACTTTTGAGGTTTCTATTTTTTTCTTGTAAACAAGCCACATCATAATGGCGAAAAACAGCAGAAAATAGAAACCGAGGATTACCATGATATGGAAACTGTAGAATGTCATCGGAATATTAGGAATCAGTTCTCCCGGACGGTTTTGGAAATAGCCGTATCCAAAATACTGATAGTTGGTATTGAGCGTTTGCAGCGCTGCCTGGGCTGTAGAATCATTTCCGGCTTTTTTGGCTTCTTTATAGGATCTCAATGCTGGATAGCTAAGTTCCCTTTTTTGATTTTTTCTTTAACCGGCATGATGTTTTGTTCTTCGTTGCCGTGCATCAAATCTTTGATACCGGGAACAAAGGCGTTGAAATCGCCGAAGGAAAGAAATGACAACATATTGGGTATTTCTATCTTGAAATTTACTTTGTTGATGTTATCATATTCCGGATCTGCAGATTCGGATGATAAAGTGCCGATAGCAATCAGTCCGGCCCCTTCACTACCTTCGTAGAGGCCTTCCATGGCTGCCAGTTTCATCGGCTGGTATTTGGCTACGGCTTTAGCAGAGCCATCCCCGGTGACGATGGTAGTAAGAATTGAAATAAATCCAAAAACGGAGGCGATAACGATACTTTTCTTGGCAATCTGAATGTGTCGTTTTTTCAACAGATACCAGGCACTCACACCAACCACAAAAATAGCGGCCAGGGTAAATCCGGAATTAATGGTATGTAAAAATTTGTTTACGGCAACCGGCGAAAGAGCTACATCCCAGAAATTGGTCATTTCATTTCTGGCGGTGTCCGGATTGAAGGTGGTTCCTGAGGGAAACTGCATCCAGGCATTGGCTACCAAAATCCATAATGCTGACAGGTTGGCGCCTATGGCTACCAGCCACGTGGATGTCAGGTGAAATTTCTGGCTTACTTTATTCCAGCCAAAAAACATCACTGCTATAAAAGTGGATTCCATAAAAAAGGCCATAATCCCTTCAATTGCAAGCGGGGCCCCAAAAATATCGCCCACAAACCACGAATAATTGGACCAGTTGGTACCAAATTCAAATTCCAGAATCAGGCCTGTTGCCACACCAATGGCAAAGTTGATTCCGAAAAGTGTCATCCAGAATTTAGTAATCCGTTTCCATTCCGGATTTTGGGTGCGGACATATATCGTCTCCATGAAGGCGATGATAAATGACAGCCCCAGTGTTAAGGGCACGAATAGCCAATGGAACATGGCTGTCAGTGCAAACTGACCTCGTGACCAGTCAATTAGTGAATAGTCGATGTTTTCAATCATTTGATTTGGTTTTTATTAATAGTTTGATTGTCTCCCGGTTTATCTATCGGAACTTTATTTATGAGTTGCTCGATGACATGTTCGCTACGTTCCGAATCAGTTGTAAAGTTGGTTTCCAATGGATTTGGAAAGAAAAAGACTTTCAGGATGCCAAAGACGATAAATAGTTTTAAAAGTATGATAAGCCATAGTTGTTTGCCCCACCATGACATGTTTTTAAACCCTTCGACATAAAAAAGTATGACCTTTGAAATTAGATTGTTTCTTTTCATAATAAAATCAAATTTATAAAAAAATTATTTCCGTATTTAAATGTTTGATTAAAAATTTATTATATGTTGTTAATTGATTATGTATCAATTCATAAAAAATGTTAATTTTTGTTATAAAACTTAAAACAGCCTAATTTTCGCTTGGTTCAATTAAGGAATTGTTAAAAAAGAATAGGCTGGAAAGCGGTAATAAAAAAGCCGGCCTGTTAAGCCGGGTTATAAATATAACAGTTAGTAATTCTGCTGGTTTTAGTTCTTTTAGTAGATGTAAAAATAGGATAATAAGATTATAATACAAAACAAATACGCAAAAAAATCAGTGAATCCGGCAAGCGTTTTATTTACGCCACAAAAAGAAGGACAGCAAGTGCTATCCTTTTATTTCAACATATAAGATTGGTATTACCAGCTACCTCCGGCGCCACCGCCACCAAAGCTGCCACCACCAAATCCTCCGAAACCGCCGCCACCACCAAAGCTACCGCCTCCGGAGGAGAAATCGTTCCATTTACCGGAGTGACTTCCCGACAACATAGAGCCAAAGAACAAGGCCGCCAGAAGGCCGTCGCCGCTTCTGCGGTGTCCGCCGTATGAACTGTAGCTGTCTTTGTAGCGCCGGTTCATCAGTATAATGGTTATCACAATAGCCAAAAAAGGCACCAGTGCTACCCAGCCACCACCATCATTGGTTTTTTCTGATAATCTTGTGCCGTATATTCGCCCTGAGTAATTTCTATCAATACGTTAAGCGCATTGTTGATGCCTGTTGCGTATTGGTTTTTTTTAAAAGCCGGAATCATTTCATGCTCCACAATACGTTTGGCCGTAGCATCGGGAACAGCCCCTTCCAGGCCGTAGCCGGTGGCGATAAATGCCTGGCCTTTAACCCGGTTTTGTTTGGGTTTGACCAGAACCACAATACCATTATCGAATTCTTTTTGCCCAACTTTCCATTCTTCTCCAATTTTGTAGGCAAACTGCTGGGGTGCCATCCCGCCAAGGTCCTGAACCACTACCACTGTAATTTGGTTAGAGGTTTGGCGGTTAAACGTTACCAGTTTTTGTTCCAGCATTCGTTCCTGGTCATCCGGAATGATATTGGCAAAATCATTGAAGAGTTTTGGCGGATTTGGCCTTTCGGGAATCTGTGCAGATGTTGATAGCACCAGCCCGGTCAAAAGAAAAAAAAGTAAAAAGCGATGAAAGATTGCTGTTTTGTTAACCATAAGATATGTCATTGGAAAGTTCGTCAATATCGTCTTTTTGATATGGAAAATGTTCTTTAAGTTTTTCTCCCGTCATTTTTATAGCTTCTGCGAGGCCGTCGGCAAATTCGCCATTGCGAAAATGGTTAAGCATGGTTTGTTTGATTTTGTCCCAAAATCCATCAGGTACTTTCTGGTTGATGCCGATATCGCCAATGATAGCGAATTTGCGGTTTTTTATGGCCAGATAAATCAATACGCCGTTTCGAAGCTGCGTTTTGTGCATATGAAGTTTTTCAAAAATGAAAGCTGCCCGGTCCATAGCGTCACCTTTGCAAGTGTTTTCGATATGAACACGGATTTCACCTGAAGTATCCAGCTCGGCATTCAGAATAGCATTTTTAATAAGCTGTTTGTCTTCTTCCGTAAAGAAGTTCCTGGCGGTTTGTTTTTCTGAGATATTTGTTGATGATGTCATGAGTTAAGGATTTTAGATAATTGGTAACGGTCGAAAAAAGCATTAAAAGTTAACTTCAGGAGCTTTCTCCGCAGCTTCCTGAGCCTCGAAATAGGCTTTTTTCTCAAAGCCAAACATTCCGGCAAGGAGGTTTTTGGGAAACCTTCTGATAGCGGTGTTGTAATCACGTGCTGCCATATTGAATTTTCGCCGTTCAACAGCAATGCGGTTTTCTGTGCCTTCCAGCTGCGCCTGAAGGTCACGGAAATTTTCGTTGGCTTTCAGGTTCGGATAGCGTTCTACGACTACCATTAGTCTGGACAAAGCACTGCTTAAACCTTCCTGGGCCTGTTGAAATTGCTGGATGCTCTGGGCATTGAGTTTATCAGGATCTATGTTGACTGATGTAGCTTTGGAACGTGCTTCAATGACACTTTCCAGCGTTTCGCGCTCATGCGATGCATATCCTTTTACGGTATTGACCAGGTTTGGAATCAAATCGGCCCGCCGCTGATAAACATTCTCTACCTGCGACCATTTTTCATTAACACTTTCATCCATCGCCACAAGGCTGTTATACGACGATATGGATGAAAAAATCATGATAACAACAAGTCCGAGAATCACAAGAAGTGTGATGGTGTTTTTTTTCATTTAATGCGTGTTTTTAAATGTTAAAGCGTTTAAGATACAAAAAAATCGGGTAACCCTGAGAAAGTAACGATTCAAATCTGAATTCATTTCAAAAGTTACCCGAAAAATTTAATTATTTAATCATCGACACACTTCGGTTGATAAAGTCTGTCAGGTCTTTTCCTTTCAGCATACCCTGTGACAGCAGGGCCAGGTCTTTCAACTGGCTGATGAGGTTTTTTTGTTGCGCTTCATCTTCAGTTTTCAGAATTTCGCCATAAACATCATGATTTTTGTTGACAACAAGGTTGTAGCTGTCGGGGAAATCACCCATCATGCTGTACATGCCACCACCTGTTTGGTTCATCTCTTTCATCCGTCGCAAGAATTCAGGTTGTGTGACAGACAAAGGCATGTCAGAAGAATCCATATTTTCCATTACAATGGTGAATTTTTTTGTATCCACATGCTTCTCAATGATTTCTTTCAATTTTTTCTCTTCATCTTCTGAAAGTTTGGAAACTTTGTTTTCTTCTTTTTTTATCAGGTTGTCGATCACATCGGCATCAACGCGGGCAAAGCTGCTGTTATCGAATTTTTGTTCCAGGTGGTTGATGAAATGGCTGTCGATGGGGGTATCGAATAACAGTACATCATAGCCTTTTTCTTTGGCTTTTTCAATATAGCTGTGCTGTTCTTCCCGATTGGTAGCATAGAGATAAACCAGTTTTTTATCTTTGTCAGTCTGATTTTCTTTGATTTTATTTTTGTATTCCGTAAAGGTGAAATACTGGTCATCAACATTCCGTAACAGGGTAAATTTCTGAGCTTTTTCATAGAATTTTTCCTCTGAAATCATACCATATTCGATGAATATCTTAATGTCGTCCCATTTCTTTTCAAAGTCGTCGCGTTCGTTTTTGAAAATTTCTTCCAGTTTGTCAGCCACTTTTTTCATGATGTGGTTGGAAATTTTTTTCACGTTGGAATCGCTTTGCAGATAGGAGCGCGACACATTCAAAGGAATGTCGGGTGAATCCAATACGCCGTGGAGCAATGTCAGAAAATCAGGAACTACACCTTCTACCGAGTCTGTAACAAATACCTGGTTACTGTAGAGTTGGATTTTATCACGTTGTACTTCCAGGTTGTTTTTCACTTTAGGGAAATAAAGAATACCCGTAAGGTTAAAAGGATAATCAACATTTAAGTGTATATGGAACAACGGATCATCAAAGTTCATCGGATATAACTCGCGGTAGAAATTTTTATAATCTTCTTCCTTTAAATCAGCCGGCGCTTTGGTCCAGGCCGGGTTGGGGTTATTGATAATGCGGGGTTTCTGAACTTCCCTGGTTTTTGGGTTGCCGTCTTTGTCTTTTTCGCCGGTTTCTTCGTGAACGGTTTCGGTTCCAAATACAATCTCTACAGGCAAAAATTTGCAATATTTATCCAGGATACCTTTAATACGCTGTTCTTCCAGAAATTCTTTTGATTCCTTGTTGATGTGCATGACGATGTCAGTGCCGCGTTCTTTTTTATCGGCCTCTTCGATGGTATAGTTGGGACTACCGTCGCAAGTCCAGCGAACGGCTTTGGTCTGGCCCCCTTTTTTATAGGTCTTGGAAATAATTTCTACCTTTTCGGAAACCATAAAGGCGGAATAAAATCCCAGGCCGAAATGCCCGATAATATTGGCTTTATCGTCATCTTTAATTTTTTTAACAAATTCTTCTGCGCTCGAAAAGGCTATCTGGTTAATGTATTTGTCGATTTCGTCAGCTGTCATTCCGATACCTTTGTCGCGCACGGTCAGTGTTTTTTTCTTTTCATCCAAAATCACCTCGATGCTGTCATCTCCAATTTCATCTTTATATTTCCCCAGTCGTGCCAGTGCTCGAAGCTTTTGGGTGGCGTCCACGGCATTGGAAACGATTTCCCTGAGGAAGATTTCATGATCGGAGTAAAGAAATTTTTTAATGATTGGAAAAATGTTTTCAGTTTGTACATTTATCTGTCCCTGTTGCATTTTATCAGATTTTTTATTGGTACATTATTTTTGCGTGGTGGTGCAAAGGATATGCCAACGGCAGGAGGCTGACAAAATGTCTCACAACTATTTAGGCAGGGTATCAATCCAACCTGTTTGTTTACAGGCCCACAGCCCTATAAGAATGGCTTCAGCCTGATCGTGCATCATGGTTTTGGGGGCTGAAATGGCTGCAAGCTCTAAAACGGCTCTTGCTGTTTTAATAGCATCGGATTTCCATTGTTTTGAACTACGTTTCCGGTAGCCCGGAAAAAGTGGCTCCCGCCACTCATGCGCATGAATGCGTCTCACGCTGATATGTTTTTTATCAGCCAGTTTTATCCAGTGTTTTTCCAGGTGTCCGCCGCCTTCAATGACGATTTGTGTCAGGTTTTCACATTGTTGAAAGATGCCGTAAACACCGTTTTTAAGCCTGCGGGCATTTCCGTAGTTGTGCGATTGGGCCCACACCAACATACCGTCATCCCGATAACAGGCATAACCTGTTTTTACACCAAGGTCAATGGCCAACAATGTTTGCATGTTGTAAAAATAGTTTTTTTCCGTCAGCCCGTTTTTAGCTTTTCTGACAATCATATTCACCGGAAACTGGTTTGAAAAGACAAAGTTTTGATTTTCTGAATGTGAGAAGTGTTGCTGGTTTGGGAGGCGATTTCAGCCAATGGAAAAGAGTTGAAATGAACGGAATTTTTTGTCAGATGTCAATAAAAATATTAATTTAGCAGCAATCAAAAACAAACAAAGCTTATGGAACTTGCAAAAACAGATTGGAAGAATCTATCTTTTGCTTATCAAGATACAGATTATAACGTAAGATGTTATTACCGGAATGGTAAATGGGGTGAACTGGAAATCAGCTCCTCAAATCATATTAACCTGCATATGGCTGCAACTGCCCTGCATTACGGGCAGGAAGCCTTTGAAGGGATGAAAGCTTTTACGGGAAAAGACGGGAAAGTCAGGATTTTCAGATGGGAAGAAAATGCAAAGCGGATGATTAATTCTGCCCGCGGGATTATGATGGCGGAAGTCCCCAAAGAGCTGTTTAAAGAAGCCATTACGAAAGCAGTAGAACTAAACAAACGGTTTATTCCGCCCTACGGTACCGGTGCATCGCTTTACATCCGTCCGTTGCTGATTGGCTCAGGTCCCAGGGTAGGGGTAAAACCTGCTGACGAATATTTGTTTATGGTGTTTGTAACCCCTGTAGGGCCTTATTTCAAAGAAGGTTTTAATCCGGTTAAGATGCAGATAGCCCGCGATCATGATCGTGCAGCACCTCTTGGAACCGGTCGCTACAAAGTCGGAGGCAACTATGCCGCCAGTCTGGTTAGCGGAACCCGTGCCCATGATGATGGTTTTGCAGCCTGTCTCTATCTCGATGCCAAAGAAAAAAAATATATCGACGAAGCCGGGCCGGCAAACTTTTTCGGAATTAAGAACAATACCTATGTGACACCTGCTTCCGAATCTATTTTACCCTCAATTACCAACAAATCCCTGCAACAACTGGCCAGGGATTTGGGTATGGATGTGGAAGTGAGGCCTGTACCTGTGGAAGAACTGGAGGCTTTTGATGAAGTGGGCGCCTGCGGTACTGCTGCCGTTATCTCTCCGGTCAATGAAATTCAGGATCGTGATACCGGCCGGGTTTATCGTTATGGCGACAAGCCGGGGCCTATCTCCACAAAGTTGTATCATAAACTACAGGACATTCAGTATGGCGATGAGCCCGATATCCACAACTGGGTTTTGGTGATGGATATTTGAGGTGATAATGCTATGTGTTAATTTTAGTGAGCAGTACTCCCGGGGGGTGCTGCTTTTGTTATAAATACTGATGAAGAAGCCCGGCCATTTGTTGTTGAATATGGCGGGCCTTTTGCCCGGCAGCAATGGCAAAATCTTTCCTGTCAGAAGCAAACAGAATGTCACGCGAGGAATTTACAATCAGCCCACACTGGCTGTTCATGCCGGCTTTGGCCACTTGGCTGAGTGAACCGCCCTGGGCTCCAATTCCGGGAATTAACAGAAAATGTTGCGGTAATAGTTTCCTGATTTCCTTCAGGTAGTCATTTTGGGTGGCCCCAACTACATACATCATCTGGTTTTCATCAGCCCAGGTTTTGGAGGTTTCAATCACGTGCTTGTAGAGCGGCTTGTTGTCCGGCAATATTAATAATTTCTGAAAATCATCAGCGCCGGGATTGGAGGTGAGCCCCAGCAGGATCACCCATTTATTTTTAAATTCCAGAAAAGGGGTCACGCTGTCCGAACCCATGTATGGGGCTACGGTGATGGCGTCAAAATCAAGAGCGCCATCATTACCACCAAAAAACGCTTGCGCATAGTGCCGGCTGGTATTGCCGATATCGCCCCGTTTGGCATCTGCAATCAGGAACAGGTCTTCCCGTAAAGGCATCAGATATTCCATCGTTTTTACGAGCGATTCCCATCCTTTTGTTCCCATACTTTCGTAAAAAGCCAGATTAGGTTTATAGGCTATGGCATAATGGTGGGTGGCATCGATAATTTGTTTGTTGAACTCAAAAATCGGGTCTGCTGCCTTTCTGCGAAGATGTTCCGGAATTTTGTGATAATCCGAATCAAGGCCTACACAAAGAAAGGAATCTTTTTTTTTGATTAATGAAAAGAGGGTTTTTTTATCCATAATGTTTAACCTTCATCTACCATTTCTTTGAGTTTTTCAGCATTTTCGGCAGCCCGAATGGCTTCGATAATTTCGTCCAAATTACCGTTGATGATATTCTGCAGGTTATAGAGCGTTAGGTTAATGCGGTGGTCGGTCACGCGACCCTGCGGATAATTGTAGGTGCGGATTTTGGCTGAGCGGTCGCCGGTTGAGACCATAGTTTTTCGTTTGGAAGCAATTTCATCCATATATTTTTGATGTTCCATTTCGTAAAGCCGGCTTCTGAGCACCCGCATGGCTTTGTTGAGGTTCTTGATTTGTGATTTTTCGTCCTGGCAGGTAACCACAATTCCTGAAGGCATGTGCGTTAACCGGATGGCAGAGTATGTGGTGTTGACCGATTGGCCGCCCGGCCCCGAGGAGCAATAGGTGTCTTTGCGGATATCACTTTCGTTGAGTTCTATATCAAATTCTTCGGCTTCGGGCAGCACGGCTACGGAGGCGGCTGAAGTATGTACGCGGCCCTGGGTTTCGGTTTGGGGGACCCGTTGAACCCGATGTACCCCCGATTCAAATTTCAGAATACCATACACGTTTTCACCGATTACATTAAAAATAATTTCCTTGAAACCGCCAACTGTACCTTCGGTGCTGCTGATGTGTTCTATTTTCCATCCTTTTGTTTCGATGTATTTCTGATACATCCGATACAGGTCGCCGGCAAAAATGCTGGCTTCATCGCCTCCGGTTCCGGCGCGGATTTCCATGACTGCATTTTTACTGTCTTCAGGGTCTTTGGGAATAAGCAGGAATTTGATGTGTTCTTCCAGTTCTGTTTTCTTCTTTTTGAGAATTTCCAGTTCTTCCTTAGCCATTTCTCTCATATCCGGGTCTTTTTCCGTTTTAAGCATTTCTTCGGATGTTTCGATATTTCCCAGCGTATCAGAATAGTCTTTATAGGTTTTTACAATAGGCTTCAGCTCTTTATAATCACGGTTGAGTTTAACAAATCGTTTTTGGTCTGAGATGATGGCCGGGTCGCCCATCATCTCTTCAATTTCATAATACCTGTTGTAAAGCTCGCGCAGTTTATCCAGCATAATTGTTTCTCTTTAAGGAGCACAAAAGTACAAAATTATCGGCTTGGAGGGGGAAAGACCCATGAAGCAAATAAATCTGATGAAATTGTGTTAATACCATAAATCCGCAAGTGATTTACTACTGCATCGCTAAACTATACGCCATCTGCGGTAATGCTCGACATTGCGCGCTTCAACGTAGCCACGGCTACGCTTACAGTGCTCATGTTTGCGCTTGCCACACCTGGCATAAATTTTAGTCCTTCGTTACGCAAACCACTTGCGGCTTTAAGGTAATAGAAAAACAGTAATCAAAACATGATATTTTTGAAGGCTGAAATACTTTTTACACCAGAATAAAGTTAGTATCAAAAAATAATTTTTAATGCACAGAGATTCTATCAAAGAAGAAATAGCCAACGCCATTACCCACGGTATTGGGGTTTTGCTAAGTATCTGGGGGCTGGTAATGCTGATTATACAGGCTGTAGATAAAGGTAATGCTTATCACGTAGTGAGTTTTACCATTTTTGGCAGTGCCTGATTGCGGTTTATCTGTCGTCCACACTTTTTCATGCCATCCAGGCCAATCGCGCCAAGCATTTTTTTAACATCATGGACCATAGTGCTATTTATTTTCTTATTGCCGGAACCTATACACCGATAACCCTCGGCCCGTTGCGTGGTCCCTGGGGATGGAGTGTTTTTGGGGTTATCTGGGGTCTGGCCATTTTTGGAATCGTTATGAAAGCTATCAATGTGGGCAAACACCGTACCCTCTCTACGATGATTTATGTGGGCATGGGATGGATGATTTTGATTGCACTCAAACCTCTTCTGGAGTTGGTGCCTGCCAATGGCTTGTGGCTCCTGCTGGCCGGTGGACTAAGCTACTCTGTTGGGTGGTGTTCTATATTTTCAAAAACATCCCGTATGGACACAGTATCTGGCATATTTTTGTACTTGGCGGTTCGGTGTGCCACTTCCTGGCTATTTATTTTTATGCTGTCTGATAAGGTAAGCTCCTGAGTACACAATTGAATTGACCGGATCTATTTAGTGTTTCAAACGAAAACCCCTTAAAGTGCTTACCATGGCATGGCCAGTTTTTTTACGTCAGCCTCAGTAATTTTTTCATCACACAGGATAGCCAGCCTTTCTACTACATTGCGCAGCTCGCGAATGTTGCCTGTCCAAGGTAGTTTTTGCAGGGCTTTCAGTGCGACATCGTCAAACTGAGGGGGTTTTTTGCCCATATTTTGTGAAACATCTTCCAGAAAATGCAGTGCCAGTTCCGGAATGTCTTCAGGGCGGTCTTTTAAGGGCGGTACTTTGATAATAATGACTGACAGCCGATGGTAGAGGTCTTCCCGAAAAGTTCCTTTGTCGATGGCTTCTTTTAGGTTTTTATTGGTGGCTGCAATGATTCTCACATCTACTTCAATCTCTTTTTCGCCTCCAATACGGGTTATCTTATTTTCCTGCAGGGCTCTGAGAACTTTGGCCTGGGCCGAAAGGCTCATGTCACCGATTTCATCCAGAAAGAGGGTGCCGCCGTTGGCTTGTTCAAAATCACCTTTCCGCTGTTTGATAGCCGATGTAAAAGAACCTTTTTCGTGGCCAAACAACTGACTTTCGATAAGTTCAGCGGGAATAGCAGCGCAGTTTACCTCTATAAAAGGGGCTTTGGCGCGTTGGCTTTTTTCGTGAATCTGGTGGGCTACCAATTCTTTTCCAGTGCCGTTTTCTCCCGTAATGAGGACGCGGGCATCGGTAGGAGCCACTTTGTCGATAAATCTACGGACTTCGTTCAGCGCCGGTCCGCTGCCAATCATTCGGTATTTTTGACTGACTTTCTTTTTCAGGAGACTGGTTTCGTTGATTAACCTTGATTTATCGAGGGCATTACGCACTGTTACCAGCAGCCGGTTCAGATCAAGCGGCTTTTCCAGGTAATCATAGGCTCCTGATTTGAGCGATTCCACGGCTGTTTCAATGTTGCCGTGTCCTGAAATCATAATAATAGGGGCGGAGGTAAGTCCGCGGCTTTTTTCAAGTACCTCCATGCCATCCATTTGCGGCATCTTTATGTCGAGCAATACCAAATCATAACTGTTTTGGGTTAGCATTTCCAGCGCCTGCAATCCGTCTTCTGCTTCCTCAATTTTAAATTTTTCAAATTCCAAAATTTCACGTAGCGAACGGCGTATGCTTTTTTCATCATCAGCAACCAAAATTTTTTTCATGTGGGTCATTTTTTGAGTTAATCGTGATACCTAATCCATTTCCATAATTCTTTGTAGTTAATTTTTTTGCCATACATCAGGATACCAGTGCGGTAAATTTTCGCGGCCACCCAGGTGGTTGCCAAAAAACCTACCACCAGGAATATCATGGAGAGCACCAGGTCCAGGGTTGGGACACCAAATGGAATTCGTATCATCATAATTACTGGTGAAGTAAAAGGAATAATTGATAACCAAAACGACAGAGAGCTATCGGGATTCATAACAACAAATTGGGCTGCGATGATGGCCAGGATGAGCGGTATGGTGATAGGCATCATAAACTGATGCGTATCAGTTTCGTTATCAACCGCAGAACCTATGGCAGCAAAAAGTGCTGAGTACAAGAGATATCCACCCAGGAAGAAAAACAGAAAGCTACCGATAATGGCGCCGAAATTAATGGATTCAATGATGCTGAAAATTTTATCAACCTGTGGGTTTATTTGGTCGGTGATAGCTTGTTGCTGGCTGCTGTCCATGATTCCTGACATGGTGTTTTGCTTTATCAGCATTTCCTGTTGGTTGCGAAGGTTGAGGGTGTCAGCATAGAGTGATGTGAAAACGGTATAAATGCCAAAAGTCAGAATTACCCACAGGAAAATTTGTGTCAACCCTACCATGGCTACGCCGATAATTTTTCCTGTCATCAATTGAAATGGTTTCACAGAAGAAACAATGACTTCGACAATTCGGTTGGTTTTTTCTTCTAAAACGCCACGCATTACCTGCGAGCCAAAAATGACAATAAACATATAAATCATGAAAGCCAGGAAATATCCAATGGCCATGGAAACTTCGGTGAAGCTTTCTTCCTCCGAACCGCTTTCGTCAATTTTTATGGTATTCAGGTTGATGGTTGATTTTATGTTGGCCAGCACTTCTTTGTCTATGCCGCTGGCCATTATCTTCAAGTCTTCAACCGTGGATTTCATCAGGCCTTCAATGTGGCTTTTTACCTCAAGGGTGGGTTGTCCTGTGGCATAAAGGAAGGCTGTTTCCGGGATGACTACTTTGGTTTTCGGAATGTAAAGTAAGGCATAAAATTCGCTTTCCGGCAAATGGTTTTTAGCCGAATCGATGGGTTGGTCGAGATAGGTAAACAGGTAAGTGTCGTTGTTTTTGAACGTATTTGTGTAAATATCGGTTTCATCAATGACAGCGATGTTTTTGATATCATCAGTTTTCATCTGTGCCAGATAAACAGGTACGATGAAAAGGGAAGCCAAAAGTAAGGGCCCCAGGAATGTCATAATGATAAAAGTACCGTTTTTTAACACGGGTCAGGTATTCTCTTTGTATGATTAATGATATTTTATTCATGATGTATGGGTTTTGGTGGGTTGGCGATAAGTGGCGTTTTTGTCCTGAACGGTTTTAATAAAGATATCATTCATGGAAGGAATGATTTCATTAAATGAATGTACCTCACCAATTTGTGTGATAATCTTAATTAAATCGTTGGGAACGGCATTATTCAGAATTTGAATTTTCAGTTTTGTCAGCCCGTCTTCCTGCGCTTTGTCAATCAGCCTGAAATTCGACGGAAGTTTTTCCTGATAATTCGGGAGCAGATTTGTTAGTCTGGTGGTGAAGATGTTGCTGCGATAGGTTTTTTTGATATCGGACATTTTGCCATCCAATATTTTTTCTGATTTGTTGATAAGCGCAATGTGATCGCAAAGTTCCTCAACAGACCCCATGTTGTGGGTTGAAAAAATCACTGTTGCACCCTCTTCCCGTAGTTTCAGGATTTCCTGTTTCAGCAGGTTGGCATTGATGGGGTCGAATCCACTGAAAGGTTCGTCAAATATCAATAATTTTGGATTGTGTAGTACGGTAATGATAAACTGCACTTTTTGTTGCATTCCTTTGGAGAGTTCTTCCACTTTTTTATCCCACCAGGCATCGATTTCGAATTTTTCAAACCAGGCTTTGAGCCTTTTGTGGGCGTCATGCGGGATACGTTTTTTAGCCGGGCAAGGTACATAGCCTGCTCGCCAACTTTCATTTTTCGGTACAATCCGCGCTCCTCGGGCAGATAACCAATGTAGGCTACGTGATGGGGTCTGAGTTTTTCGCCGTCAAAATAGAGTTTACCGGCATCGGGAGCTGTAATCTGATTGATGATGCGGATAAGGGTTGTTTTCCCTGCACCATTGGGCCCCAACATGCCAAAGATGCTGTTTTTGGGAACAGAAATACTGACTTTATTCAATGCCTTATGATTGACAAAGGTTTTTGAGATATTCTCAGCAACAAAAAATTCCATATGGTTGATATTAAAAAAGGTGCAACAAATTTCGCTGATAAAATTCATATCACGAAATTTTATTGCACCTAATCCTACTAAAAAAGTTAATTAGTGGCTAAATATTCCCGCATTCTGTCAAAGAAGCTTCTGTCTTTGGCAGAGGGATTGGGTTTAAAATTATGTGAATCCATTAATTTTTCCATCATACTTTTTTCTTCACTGCTGAGGTCTTTTGGCGTCCAGACGTTGAGATTGATAAGTAAGTCGCCTGTGCCGTAACCATTTACATCGGGAAAACCTTTGCCTTTGAGGCGTAAAACTTTGCCAGGCTGGGTGCCTGGCGGAATTTTCACTTTGGCTTTTCCGGTAAGGGTCGGTACCTGAACGGTTGTGCCAAGTGCTGCTTCAGGAAAACTGATATACAGGTCGTAAAGCAGGTTGTTTCCGTCGCGTTTCAGTGATTCGTGGGGTTCTTCCTGAACCAGGATAATCAAATCGCCGGCAATGCCGCCACGCGCTGCAGCATTTCCTTTTCCACTCAAGGAAAGCTGCATCCCTTCGGCTACTCCGGCCGGAATATCAACGGTGATAACCTCATAATCTTTAACGATGCCGTTGCCGTTACATACCGGGCAGCGTTCGTCAATAATTTGGCCTTCTCCGCCGCAGGTAGGGCAGGTTGAGGAGGTTTGCATCTGCCTAAAAAGGTATTGGAAACCCTGGTAACCTGGCCGGTTCCGCCGCAGGTGCGGCATGTGCTGTAGGAAGAACCGTTCCTGGCGCCGGTTCCGTTGCAGGCTGAACAGGCGACATATTTATGAACTTTTATTTTTTTACGGGTGCCCTGGGCCATCTCTGCCAGGGTCAGCTTCACTTTGATGCGCAAGTCTGAGCCCCGGTTAACCCTTCTGTGACGACGTGTAGAACCACCACCCCCAAACGAGCTGCCGAATCCGCCAAAGATATCGCCAAAATGTTCAAAAATATCTTCCACGCTCATGCCGCCGCCAAAACCACTGGCACCGCCACTAAAGCCGTTTTTCACGCCGTCATGTCCAAAACGATCATATCGGTGCCTTTTCTCATCGTTCGACAAAACTTCGTAGGCTTCTGCAGCTTCTTTAAATTTATGTTCTGCTTCGCTGTCTTCCGGATTCCGGTCAGGATGGTATTTGAGCGCCATCTTTCGATAGGCTTTTTTTATTTCATCTTTTCCGGCATCTTTTGAAACACCTAATATTTCGTAATAATCTCTTTTTGCCATGCAATAATTTGATTTTCCTGATTAATTTCCCACCACAACTTTTGCAAAGCGAATCACTTTCCCGTTAAGCTTATAACCTTTTTCTATGGTATCGATTACTTTGTTTTTATGTTCATCGGTTGGGGCTGCCATCTTGGTTATGGCTTCATGTTCATCGGTATTGAAAGGCTGATTGTTGGACTCGATTACTTCAAGTCCTTCGTTTTGAAGCGATTTATAAAATTTATCAGCAATCAATGCGATGCCTTCTTTAAAATGTTGAAGGTCATTGTCTTTTTCAAAGGCCTGCTGTGCCCGTTCATAATCATCCATGACAGGAAGTAGTTTGCTGATGACACGTTCGGCAGCGGTTTTGTTTAATTCCACTTTTTCCCGGGCGGTTCTTTTTCTAAAATTTTCAAATTCGGCATACAACCTGAGGAATTTGTCTTTTTCTTCAGCAAGTTTGGTTTCTTTTTCAGCAAGTTGTGCTTCCAAAGTTTCTATTTTTTCCTGGGTTTTGCTTTTGCGTTTTTTGTTGTTGTTTTTTCTCAGTTGATTCCTGATTTTTTTCTGTTTCAGATTTGGATTCAGGTTTGTTTTCTTCAGGTTGTTGTGCCTGTTTGTTTTCCGAACGGTCTGTATTTATTTCTTTTTCGGGTTGTTTGTTGTCAACCATTGGCTCGTCAGTTTGAATATTTTGGTCTTTTTTTATTCATTTTACAATAACATATTAAAAATTCCTGTTAAATTTAGCAAATAATCTGCCATTATGTTTTCGGGGACAAAATGGCAGATTATACTGTAATAAAACAGGCGTGTTTGTCAGGTATTTTTATATCCGTCGAATGTCTGCACCAAGAGCCCTGAGTCTGCCATCAATATCCTGATATCCCCTGTCAATCTGATGAATGTTATGAATAGTGCTTTTTCCTTTGGCAGACAGGGCGGCTATCAACAGGGCTACCCCGGCCCGGATATCGGGAGAGGTCATTTCTATGCCCCTGAGTTGTTGTTCGTGGTTTTGACCTATAATAGTGGCGCGGTGGGGATCGCACAGGATTACTTGTGCACCCATATCAATAATTTTATCAATAAAGAACAAGCGGCTTTCAAACATTTTCTGGTGTATGAGTACAGCTCCTTTGGCCTGGGTAGCCACCACCAGCGCAATACTAATCAGGTCGGGTGTAAAACCAGGCCAGGGGGCATCGGCGATGGTCATGATAGAACCGTCGAAATAGGTTTCTACCTGGTAGTGTTCCTGCGCCGGAATAAACAAATCTTGTTCCCGTTGTTCGGTTTGGATACCTAAACGTTTGAATACGTCCGGGATGATGCCCAGATGCTGTTTGTGAACATTTTTGATGGTTAGTTCCGAGCGTGTCATGGCTGCCATTCCGATGAAGCTGCCGACTTCAATCATGTCGGGCAGCAGGGTGTGTGTTGTGCCGCCCAATACGGAGACGCCTTCAATCCGGAGCAGATTTGAACCGATGCCTGATATTTTGGCTCCCATCCGCGACAGCATATGGCAAAGCTGACTGACATAAGGTTCGCAGGCCGCATTGAACAGGGTTGTGGTGCCTTTGGCAAAAACGGAAGCCATAACCAGGTTGGCCGTACCTGTTACAGACGCTTCATCCATCAGGATATATGTGCCTTTTAAATGGTCTTTAACGGATAGGGTGTATTCATTGTCCGGCTCTGAGAAAGTAAAATCAGCCCCTAACTTTCTGAAGCCTTCGAGGTGGGTATCCATTCGGCGGCGACCGATTTTATCTCCGCCGGGTTTTGGCAGATACGCCACGCCGAATCTGCCAGCAAAGCGCCAAGAATCATCACAGAACCCCGCAATGCACTGCCTTTTTGTTTAAAATCCTGACTCTTCAAATAGGATAAATCAATGTTGGCTGCTTTGAAACGATAGGTGCCGGGGCTTAATTTGTGAATCTCAACCCCTAAATTTTTCAGTATGTCCATCAGCATGTTTACGTCTCTGATATCCGGAATGTTATGGATGGTGATGGGTTCGGATGTCAGTAGTGTGGCGCACATAACCTGCAAGGCTTCATTTTTGGCTCCCTGGGGTGTGATAGCGCCCTGTAGTTTTTTCCCTCCTGTAATTTCAAATGATTCTGCCATGAGTGGTTTTTAAATTAGTAAGGGCAGCCAAATGGTTTAGCCGCCCTTAATCATATGACTTTACATAAATTACTTGTGGTTGTTGTATCTTCTTCTGGGTCTGGTTTTTTGGTCAGTTTTGGTAGTTTTCTTTTTGCGCACCCTGGCTAAAATATCACTGGTGCTGTTTAGTTCCAGTCCTTCAGGAATCTCCAGTTTTCCGTCTGAGAGCTTTTTCAGATGCTCATTGATAAGGTTGTCATTGACAGATTCCCTGTTCCAGTTCAGGTATAATTTTTTCAGATGGTTGGCAATCACTTTTACCAACAATTTTTTCATTTCTTCATCTTCGTAATCAATGGCTTTTTTAATGATTTTCTCAATATTTTTACCATATTGTTTAAACTGAAGAGGGTCGTTGTTATAGGATAAAGGTTCCGGTTTTTTAAAGATTTCCTCTACTTCGGGTTTGGGATAAGGGGCATCCACATCCAGTTCTAAGTTAGCCATCAGGTGCATGTGGTCCCAAAGTTTGCGATGTACATCACCGCCTTCTCTGTGAGGGTGCATTTGTCCCATGATTTGTACGATGTAGTGACAAAATCGGGTACGTTCGTTGCGGTCCTCGATGGTTTTGGCATAGTCAATCAATTTTTGCACATTTCTGCCATACTCTTTGATGATGAGTTTATCGCGGGTGGTGTTGTATTCTAATTCGGTATTCATTTTGTGTATTCTTTCAGATTAATTTTCATTCGTTTATATTTGGTCCTCGTTTTCAGGGAATAGTATAAATAGCATTCCATATTCCGTTATTTCTCCTGGTTGCAAAGATATGAAAACTTCTTAATTGATGATTTTCAATCGTGCAAATTTAAGTAATAAGTTCTTTTGACCCACAGATTTAAAAAAAACGATGGCTTTTCGGTTTGGGCCGCTTCCTTCGACTGTGAGGATTTTGCCTTTGCCAAATTTTTGATGCATTACTTCCATACCGGCCTGAAATGCGTCATTGTTATCCGTTTCTCTTCCGTTTCCCGGATTTAGAGTTTCATTATTGAATTTGTCATCAGCGTTTTTTTTCTGGTAATGCCCGTTATTTCCATACAAATGCTTACGCGTATAGGCTTTTTCAGATGGCTTTTTTCCTGAAGATGTTCGTGGTAGTTCCAGAAATTGTTCATCAATTTCATCCAAAAATCTTGAAGGCTCGCTGAAAAGCAGGTTTCCCCACCGATATCGCGTTTCTGCATAGGAAAGTGTGACGCTTTTCTTGGCACGGGTCAGCGCCACATAGAAAAGCCGGCGCTCCTCTTCCAGTTCATCGCGTGTATTGAGCGACTGCATGGAGGGAAACAGGTTTTCTTCCATGCCCATAACATATACGTAAGGAAATTCCAGGCCTTTGGCGGCGTGGATGGTCATCAAAGCAATTCTGTCGCTGTTGTTTTTTTCGTCATCGTCCTGGTCGGTCAGTAAAGCCACATCCTGCATGAATCCGTCCAGTGTTTGTGTGCTGTTTTCGTTTTCGGGTTCTTTTTCCGTAAATTCATAGATAGCATTCAGAAGTTCTTCGATGTTTTCGCTTCGGCTGATGCCCTCAGGAGTTTTGTCTGTATTCAGATGTTTGAGCAGGCCGGAAGTGGCAACAATGTGTTTGGCTAATTCAAAAGCATTTTTCTTGTGCAGTTGTGCTGTGAAGCTTTCAATCATGGTTTTAAACTGAAACAGACTTTTGGCTGCCACACTACCAATGGTCAGGCCATATTGGGAGGGATTACAGATAAGTGTCCACAAATCCACATCATTTTTTTGTGCCGCAATTATCAGTTTTTGTTGGGAGGTTTGTCCTATACCTCTTGCCGGAAAGTTGATGATGCGCAATAAAGCGTCTTCATCTTTTGGGTTAACTGTTAGCCGAAGTAGGCCAGCAGGTCTTTTATTTCTTTACGCTGGTAAAATGACAACCCACCATAAATTTTATAGGGCAGGTTCCGTTTTCTTAGGGCTTCTTCTATAGCGCGCGATTGGGCATTGGTCCGGTAAAGAATGGCATAATCTATATTACGGGCCTGAGCATTCATTTTTGTTTCAAAAATATGGCCTGCTACCAAAGCCCCTTCTTCGGTATCAGAATTGGCTTTAATGATTCTAATGCGTTGGCCCTGGTCGTTTTGTGTCCAAACAGTTTTTCTGATCTGTTTTTTGTTGTTGGCAATCACCTGGTTGGCGGCGTTTACAATGGTTTGGGTGGAGCGGTAGTTTTGTTCCAGTTTATAGACGGCTACATCGGAATAATCGTTTTGATAGTTGAGGATATTTTGGATATTTGCGCCCCGAAAGGCATAAATGCTTTGGGCATCATCGCCCACCACACAAATGTTCTCATTGTTGGCAGCCAGCTTTTTGACAATTAAATATTGCGAATAGTTGGTATCCTGATATTCGTCCACTAAATGTAACGGAATTTATTTTGATATTTATAGAGCACCTCGGGAAAATCGCGCAATAAGATGTTTGTTTTAAAAAGCAAATCGTCAAAATCCATAGCATTGGCTTTAAAAAGCCGCTGGTCATACAGGGAGAATATTTTTCCGAGAAAAGGCCGGCCTGAGGCTTTATCGGCAACAACGGCCTCTTCATTCTGATTGTAGGCTTTGGCATCTATCAGGTTGTTTTTGCTGGCAGAGATGCGTCCCAGCACAACATTTGCCGGGTAGATTTTTTTATCCAGCTGAAGCTCTTTAATGATGGTTCGAATCAGGCGTTTGGAATCATCAGTATCGTAAATGGTAAAATTGGAACTGTATCCCAGGTTGTGTCCGTCCATTCTGAGGATACGGGCAAAAACCGCATGAAAAGTGCCCATCCAGACACTCCTGGCTTCTGTTCCTACCAGTTTGGTCACACGGTCTTTCATTTCCCTGGCAGCTTTGTTGGTGAATGTTAATGACAGAATATGAAAAGGGTCCACGCCTTTTGATAGCAAATAGGCAATACGATAAGTGAGCACCCTGGTTTTTCCACTTCCGGCACCGGCCACTACCATCATGGGTCCTTCTTCGTGTGTTACGGCTCTTCTTTGTACATCATTTAGTTGGTCGAGAAAATGTTCCACAGGAATTGTTTTAATTTGCAAATCTAACGATTCTGATTGTTTTATGATTTATTGTGTGTTGATTGTTGATAAAATATCGCTACTGACCGGGTAAAAAACAAAATGAATTCCTGAAATCCGCAAGCCTTTTATATTAATAATTGAATAACAGTCGTTTAGCTCAAAGATTATTTACTTGTTCAGGTGGCACATCTCCGGCAATCCTTAGGGTTTTTTAAGTGTCAATATGGTTGCGGTTTGTTCAGAAATTTATTTTTTAAAAGCCACCAAGGTTCCAACCTTTCCGGGTGGCTTTTTTGGGCTACTGCCACCAAAAAGAATTTTACGCAGAGGGCGCAAAATCGAATGTCACGCAAAGAACGCAGAGAGTTGGATAAATCCCATTTTCTGCGAACGCTGCGATCTTCTCTTTGCGGTCTTTGTGTGGAAAATTTCACCAACACCTCAAAATAATATTTAGCCCAGATGTTTAAATATTTTGTACATTTATCATGTTGAAGTGTGATGCGGCTACTGTAATTGTAGCTAAAGGTTAACTGCAACTAAAAACACAGCAAGAAATGATTAAAAAAGTGCGGAGTCAGCACTATAATCACTGACAAAATAAAATGAAAACTAAAAAACACTTGATGTTTTTATCGGTAGCTTTGATGTGTGCAATAAATATTCAATTGCATGCTCAAACTGATGAATTTTCCATTTCTGATAGCAGTAGTAATTCTATCATTGGGGGTGCTGCTTTTGATGGGACTAATTATTTAGTTGGTTTTGTTGGTGATTCAACGAGCGATTCAGTTCTTACAGTTCAGTTTATTTCACAACAAGGTCAACTTGTTGGGGAGCGAATAAATATTGGCGAAACGGGTTCTGCCCCGTTAGTTGCATTTGATGGTACTAATTATTTGATTGTTTGGAGTGATCGTTATGTCAGATTCTTAGATGATGGAACGGATGCCGGAGTAACTGATATTTATGGACGTTTTATTGATCCATCTGGAAATTTTGTTGGTAACAAGTTTTTAATAGTTGATGATGCCTATATCAAGGGTTGTACTTGCGGACAACTTCAGTTTAATGCCGGCAATTATTTTTTAATTTATAGAGAAGATTCTGCTTTAATTGATTTGGGTCCTGCCTATGGGCAATTTATCAGCACAGCAGGAAATCTTATGGGTGAGCCAATTCAGATTAGCGCTAATAATGCAGGAGATGTGGCTATGGCATTTGACGGAACTAATTATTTAGTGGCTTTTTGGAAGGATGTCGATACTATAAATGGGTATGAAGTTAAAGGTCAGTTTGTTAGCAGTACAGGGGCTTTAGTTGGTTCAAATTTTATGATTGATAATTCTTTTGATGCAAGTGATAATCCTGTTTTTGTTGTATACGGTGGTTCAAAATATATGGTTTCATTTCATGATGAAGATGAGTTTGGTGGATGGAATCTGAAAGCCCGACTTGTTTCAACCTCGGGCAATGTAGATACAAATACAATTATCATCGCAGATACATCGCAAAATCCATTCTTGCCTATGCTTGCTTCTGACGGAGAAAATTTTCTTGCAACATGGATTAATATGAAAGACCGACAAATCAGAGGACAATTTTACGATTTATCAGGAAATCATTTTAACGATGAATTTGTCATTTTTGATAGTTTAAGTAATATAATGCCTGTTGGAGGTGTTGCATCTTTTTCAGGTAACAAGTATTTTACTATTTGTGCCAGAATTGTTTGGGATAGTACAATAAATATTACGGAAAGTAATTATGGGATTTATGGTAAATTTATTGAATATTCCTCTGGTCTTAATGAAATAATGAACAGTGAGAAGCTTATTCAATTATTTCCTAATCCTGCAACAGACGATATAAGTATTAATGTAGCCAATGTTGTTAAAATTAATGTTGTATTGACTATTTATGATATGACTGGGGAAAAACTTAAAACAATTAAATTAACACATGAAAACCAAAATATTAACATTAACGAAATAAAAATGGAATTTATTTGGTTGAAATTAAATCTAAAGAATGGACTGAAATTCGGAAATTAATAATTCAGAGATAATATTGGCAGCATATAACATGGCGGTATATTTATTGCGAGATAGGGCTGAAATCAACGACTTTGGTTCGCTTCAAACTTTATCTCTGTTTGATGAATTTAAAGCCCGCAATCGTTTGGTTGTCACATTTATACCGTTATGGCTAATGCTAAAAATACAGACACTAAAAAATAATAAAAAAATGAAAACAACTGTCTATTTTCAATTCTATTACTTCCCACAATTCTTTTGGGACAAATAATTAATCATGTTGACAATTTCGATTTAAAATGATATGTTGCCAAGACCTACACAAATGGAAATTAGCAAAATCCAAATTTCGTAGAGACAACAACTAAGATATATGGTTTTAAGGGCGACACAATCGTGAACAGCAAACAATGGTTTAAGATTTATTCGACAAATGAATCTTTGTTTCCAAATGACATTCTGTATGGTGGATTATTACGAGAAGAAAATAATAAGGTGTTTTATCTTGACGCCTTAAATCAACTTGACGCTTTGTATGATTTTTCATTGAACGTTGGCGATGATATAAGGGACTAAAAAAGCAAGTTAAAAATAAAAAAATAGAACGAGAAAAATGAAAAGTAACAGAAAACAAAAAAAATTTAAAAAATAAAGTTCAAAAAAGTTTTGGACCCGTAGATAAATTTGAAAACTATTTAATGC
>LZCG01000025.1_pt1 | contig 25155 bp, 26 predicted proteins | sample 768541 | NCBI WGS metagenome assembly LZCG01 (sample SAMN05200874, study PRJNA324366) | oil field metagenome | isolation source: sample BH-FW-1 from oil reservoir | place: India: Bombay High | collected 2015-07-11
GTCCCCTTTCAGCCCCTGCGGGTATCCCGACCCGTCCATCCGCTCGTGGTGCTGAAGCACGATCTTCGCCACCGCCCAGGGGAAGTCAATCTCCTTTAAGATGTCATAGCCGATCTGGGAATGGGCCTTAATCAGATCCATCTCCATCTCATTCAGTTTAGAGGGTTTACTGAGGATCTCAGCCGGCACGGATATCTTGCCGACATCATGGATCAAGCCGGCCATGCGGATCCCTTCAATCTTATCCTTGGGGAGCCCCATCTCCTCAGCGATCGCACCAGCCAGCTCTGCCACCCGGCGCTGATGCCCGGCAGTGTAGGGATCCCTCATCTCGGTGGTGGCTGCGAGAGCATGGATCGTTCCCTCTAATGCCTTTTGCAATTTTTCCAAGCTTCGCTTGAGGTCTTTCTCCGCTTGCACCCGCTCGGCGATTTCTTGCTGAGCTTGCTCGAAGAGTCGGGCGTTCTCGATAGTAACGGCCATGTGATTGGCCAGAATCATCACGTCTTTTGCATCCTCGTCATTGAAAGCGCCGACCTTGGTGCTGAGGAAGTTCGCCACGCCCAGCAGGCGGCCCTCGTAAACCACAGGCGCAAGCAGTGCCGATCGGATGGTTTTGTCGAGTGTGATCCAGCGCGGGTCGCTCATCGTATCGACGACGATCAGTGGCTCCTGGGTCTGGCCAACCAGTCCCACCAGCCCCCGTTCTTCACCCAGCCTGAACACGAGGTCTTGTCGGAACCTCGCCAAGACCTCATCTGAAAAGCCCACCGCCTCCAGCAGGCGTAACTCCTGCCTTTCTTCGTCGAACGTAAAATAGTTGGCGCGGGTGTAGCCTATCCCTTCAGTGACCGTACGCAAGACGTGCGGCGCCAATTCCTCCAGGCGCTTGACTAACGCCAGGCTGGTACTGACCCGGTACAGGACACTTAACCGCCGGTTCGCCTGTTCGAGTTGCAGCATCTTGTCTTCCAGCTTGCGGATCAGAGCCTCGTTGTACTCCTTGAGGAAGATCCTCTCTTCCTCCACTGGCTTACGCGGCGCAACCAGGCGGCCCGCCTCGGCCTCGCGGATGACCTCCCGCAGTATCTCAACAAACGCGGCTGGTTCCATCGGTTTTCTAATGAACCGCTCCGCCCCCAGACTCAGGGCCAATTCTTCGTCTTTGGGATCGGCGTAGGTGGCGGTGTAAAACACAAACGGGATGGTCTTTAGGACTTCATCCTTCTTCCACTTCCGGCACAGGGTGAACCCATCCATTACCGGCATCAGGATGTCGGTGATGATCATGTCCGGGGGGGTGGCGCAGGCTTCCTCTAACGCCTCAGCCCCGTCCCGCGCCAAGGTCACTTCGTAGCCGGACCCCTTCAAGAGTACTTGTAACATGTAGAGGTTCTGTTCGTTGTCGTCAACGATTAAAAGTTTGGTCATAATGCACCTCCCATACGATTTTCGATTGCCTAATTCGAAAATACAAAATTCCTACAGGTACCGCTCAACTTCAGCAACGAATGTATCCGCGTTAATCGGCTTCTCGATGTAACCGGTGCAACCAGCTGCCAAAGATTTCTCTCTATCACCGGCCATGGCATAAGAGGTCAGAGCGATGATAGGGATTTCGCCATCCACCTCAGATGTTCTTATCCTTCTTGTCGCTTCTAAGCCGTCGATATCCGGAAGTTGAATGTCCATGATGATCAAGTCTGGTTTCTCTTGGATTGCCAACTTCACGCCCGTGGTCCCATCTTTTGCCTTGATGACTTCGTACCCATTCTTCTCCAGGATAAAGGTCACCAAGTAAAGGTTCTGCTTGTTATCTTCGATGACAAGGATCTTGGTTTTCATCGCTTCCTCCTATCTTTATTGGCGATCTTGTCAAAACTTACCGCAGAGACGCAGAGAACACCGAGAATTTCACTTATTCTTCTTCCAGACCCAAGACCCGTCGACGAAGGCCTTGTTTCAGGACCGGCACGTTAAAATTAATCAGCAGCCCGATTTTCCACCCGCCAAGTCTCAAATAGGTCAACAGCTGCGCTTCATGGATAGGCAATAAACTCTCGACAGCCTTGATTTCCACCACAACCATTTCGGCGATCAGTAGGTCGAGTCGGTACCCGCAGTCCAGTTGAAGCCCCTTATATTCCACAGGGAGTGGCCGCTGGCGGGCAAAGGGAATCTGGCGCAAGGCCAGTTCTCGGCACAAGCACTCCTCGTAGGCGGACTCTAACAATCCTGGCCCCAAGAGCGCGATATACTTCAATCGCCGCAGCGATGATCTCGTTAGTAAGCTGATTAACCTTCATTTGATCCCTCTGCGTTCTCAGCGTCTCTGCGGTGACTTTTCACCCTATTGGCAGTGTGAAGGTGAAAGTGCTTCCCTTCCCCAGTCCTTCACTCTCGGCCAGATTTCGCCGCCCAGCATCTTCACCAGCTTCTTACAAATGGAGAGCCCTAGCCCAGTCCCCTCGTAGCGGCGGGTCAGCCCGGTATCAACCTGCCGGAATGCTTGGAAGAGCTTGTCCATGTCCTCAGGCTTGATCCCGATGCCGGTATCCACCACCCGGGTCACGAGCCAGCCGTCGTTCACCTGGCACTCAACGCGCACTGCTCCTTTATCGGTGAACTTGACCGCGTTGTTGAGCAGGTTGATGAGGATCTGCTCCACCCGTCGCCGATCGCTTGTGATCCGGCCCACCTCCGGCCCTATATCAACGGTAAGCGCCAGGTTCTTTTCCTCCGCCAAGGGAGTCACCGTCTGCACTACTTTCTCGATCGCTTCGCGCATGTCAAACGGCTTGGAGATGATCTTCACTTGGCCAGCTTCGATCTTTGAGATGTCCAGCACGTCGTTGATCAAGTCCAGCAGATGCCGTGCGCTGTTACGTACCATGTCCAGTTGCTTGGTCTGTTCGGCGTTCAAGGGACCACTCAGGCCCTGCAGGAGGATGCCAGTGAAGCCAAGGATCGAGTTAAGTGGGGTGCGCAGTTCATGGGACATGGTCGCCAGGAAGGCCGATTTGAGCCGGTCGGCAGCCTCAGCCCTCTCTTTCGCGGCTTGCAGCCGTTCGTACAGACGCACCTTGTTGATGCCAGTAGCCGCCCGGCTGGCCAATGCGGCCATAAACCTCAGGTCTTTCTGTGTGTAGTTCGCGGGTGCCGGTCAAGCGCATACAGCACTCCCAGGACCTTCCCTTCAGCGAGCAGCGGGACGCCGGCATAGGCCTGCAGGTCGAACTCGAGGAGCATACGATTGGCGGCGAAGGGATCCTCGCGCACGTCAGGCACGATAAGCGGTTTGCCGTGATCCACGATCCAGCGGGTTGCGCCTCCCTTGCGGCGTACGTGCTGCGCAGCGATTTGTGGTTCCTGTCCGGGCACGGTGGATGAGCTGATGAAGAACTCCTCGGCATTGGCATCCCACAGGACCACGCTGGCACCGCCACTGGCGGGCAGGAGTTCGGTGGCCACTGCGGCGACGCGATCGAGCACGGCCTGGAGTTCCTGGGGTTGGTTGATGGCCAGTTCAATCTCGGCCAGGGCGGCCTGGCGGCGATACTGTTGCTCCAGTTCCTCAAGGCGGGCCGCCAACTCGCGCGAGCGCGCCTGGAGGGCTTCGTACAGCCGCGCATTCTCGAGGACTCTTGCTATCTGCCCGGCCATCGTTTCCAGGAGCCGCTGCTGGCTCGGGGTAAAGGCCTCCGGTTGCAGGCTGGCGACGCTGAGTACCCCCAACGGACCCGCCGTTGGACTCACCAGGGGCACGGCCAGGACAGCGCGGATCGCATTGCGCTGGGGAAGATCGGGTACAAGACTCAAGTCGGGCACATACTGTGGCTCTCCCGTGGCATAGGCCTGGCCTACGGCCTCTTCACCAGGGCGGTAGCTAAAATCACTGAAGCGTTCCGCCATATAGCCGTGGGCGGCCTGCGCGCGCAGCATGCCGGCCCTCTTGTCAAACAGGAGTACAACACAACGGTCAGCTCCTAAGGTCTCTTTGACCTGCTGAGCAATGACCGGTAGGAGGGTCTCAAGATCGAGGGTCGTTGCAAGCTCGCGGCTGACCTCATACAACGTCGTCAACTCGTCGGCCCGTTGCCGGATTTCTTCGTTGGCCACCCGTAATTCGGCCGTTTGCTCTGCCACCCGCTGTTCCAGTTCGGCGGCGTCGCGCTGAACCTGTTTGTATAAGCGCACATTTTGAATGGCAACCGCGATCTGAGCCGCCACAGTCTCCAGCACGCGCTGGTCGGCCTCGGTATAGGCATTGAGCTTGGCTGTTTCCACGTTTACCACCCCGATGACTCGATCGCCAACCCGCAAGCACGCAGAGTTCGGAGCGAATCTCCTTGCGCATCCCGTGGTAGTGCGGGTCTTGGCGTACATCCCCCACACGGAGACTGCGGCCGATTTGTGCCACCCAGCCGGTGATCCCCATCCCCACCCGGATATCGTGGGACGCCACGTAGGCTTTGTCGGCTTCTACGAAGGCAGGGCCCCGCCCCTGGTCACTGAGGGCGAAGGGGGCCAGTCGGCCGGTTTCTTCCTCCACCAACAGCACAGCCCCATACTCATAATTGAGTGCCTGCTCTAAAACGGTGATGATCTCCTGCGCCAGGGTTTCCGGCGTGTGCAGCCTTTGCAAGCGTCGGCCGGCTTCGTGGACTGCCTGCAGTTCTTGTACACGTTGCTGCACCGCTTCATGCAAGCGCCCCTGCCGAATGGCGATCGCCAGTTGGTCGGCCACCTCGCGGGCGATCTGGATCTGCTCTTTGGTAAAGGCGCCCGGTTCTTCTGACCCCAGGTTAAGGGCCCCGAGCAGTTCATCTTGGACGACGAGGGGGACGTTGATGTAGGAGCGTATTCCTTCCGTTTGCAGGGCTTGAACCCCTGGCGGGGGCTGGGAGAGGGGTTGAGTCTCCTCTACGATCTGAACCCGGCCTTGCCGAAGTTCTTCTGTAATTCCAAATGCTTCCAAGGGAAGGCGTGCTCCTGCCCCCACACTGGTCTTGTGATTAGCGTGAGCGGCAAGCACAGTGGCCTCCTCGGTTTCAAGGTCGAATGCCGCGACGCTGGCCCAGGCACAAGGCACCAATCGGCGGATGCTTCAACAGCAGCTGGGCAAGAGCCTCCGGCGACTGAGCCCCTAAGATACCTTGGTCCATCTTGCGTAGGACCTCCAGGCGTTTGGTATACTGCTGCAGCGCGTCTTCGGCCCGTACTCGTTCGGTGATGTTTTCTTGCACCACGACGATGTTAGGCCGCCGGTCAACGCCGGCCGGGATGGGAAACAGGGTCGAGTGGAAATGCAGAGTTTCCTGGCGCTCGGTGGCGTACTTAACCATTGTCATGTCCAGGTTCTGGTGGTAGTGGACCACTTCGCCGGCCCAGGCACGTTCAAAGAGGGCTAACAGAGATTTCTCGGCCTCCGTTGTGTCGCGGTAGATGTTGTAACGGCCAATGATCTGGTCCGGGGCGGTCACGCCAAACAGGTCCAGCGCCGCCTGGTTGGCAAAGATGATCGTCCCCTCGCCATCGCACATCCAGATGCTAAAAGGTGCGTTCTCAAAAACCGAGCGGTAGCGTTCTTCACTTTCTCGCAACGCCTCCTCCGCCCGTTTGCGTTCGTTCAGTTCGCTCTCCAAAGCGGACGCTTTAGCCTGGATCTCCCGCTCCAAGCCGACCATTTTTCTTGTGAGAGGGCGAAGTAATATCCCCGTGCTAGCGGTGCCGAGCAATATCAAAACACCGATAATGCCGCCGATAGCAACAGCCTGCTGGGTGATAGGGGCATAAAGCTCCCCTTTGTCCGTCTTGACAAGAAGACCCCAGTCACTCCCATGAATCGGACCATAGGCGATGACCTCAGGAGGATCGGACGATTTCAGGATTCCGACTTTTTGATGAGACGCTTTCTCAAAGGCTGATCCGAGGGGAGAGTCGAGCGGAAAGCCCTCAGGAACAGCTCCCTTGCTTCCTCTCAACGGGAAGAATAGCTGCACCCGATCGTCCTGCACGATCCCCAAAACAGTTTCTCCGGTTTCTCCCAGGCCGGTGTAATCCTGGATGATCTGCTGCAAACGCCCAAGTTCGAACAAAACGACGTCTGTCCCAACCCGCACAGACTGGTTGTTGAGAATAGGGGCGCCCACAACCAAGTAGGACTTACCTTCCACGGGAATCGGATCACGAATGATCGCCTCTTTGGAATCCTGCCCCGGTAGAGGCCAGAATTCCTCGGGAAACGGCATCCCCACCTGAACTACAAGATTTCCTTCCTGGTTGAGGCGGGCGATCCCCTTCACTTCCGCGGATAAATTCATGGCGTCTACAAGTTTGGGCGCGGTGAAATTCACCAATTCTTCTAGGCCGATCTCACCTTTGTTGTAGGCTTCCAGGTAGTCACGAATCCTTGTTCTGCTCGTGATCTGTAAAGCGACATCCTTAGCCCGTGTGAGGTATTCCTCGACCGCCAAGGTCCTGTTTTTGACGGCAAAGGAGAGATTTTGCTCTGCGTTCTCTTTAAGGCGGTTGAAAAGAGGATGATGCTTACAAAGGCGACGACAACACCGATAACAAAGATGCCTAACGCGGAATAGATAATTATAGAACGCTGTAAGTGCTCTGAGACACGCTTATCAGCCATGGTTCATTCCCTCGATCGCCCTAGGCAAGGGGGGTCACGGCTCAACCTGCGAGACCCTACCCACTGAGGCTCTCCTGATGAATGCCTGTGAGAGATGGGGCTTTGCAACAACCCCCGGGGAGCTCTTCCCAGCAGATTGACAGGCACATTAGCCCCGGTATGGGATCTCTTGTAGAGTCTCTCCAGCCCTTCGTGCCTGTCATGGGCGGCGAGAGTGGGGAAACCGGGTTTCTCTTGTTTCCACTCAGGCACAGTCTGTATCGTCTTTTGGTAGCCTATTGGCAAGGCAACCGTATTTTGATGCGGTGCTGCGGTCCGGTTGTCTGGGCCCCTCTGCGAACAGTTACTTGCTCGTGCCATGGTTGCCCCCTGGGCTTACCCTTGCTTAGATAACTCGCTGCCCATTAATTAAGCGTGGATCGTTTCGTATGCTGGGACATCCGTTGGTCTGCCTTACGCAAGACCTTCTCTACGGAGTCTTTGGTCCCCGGATGCCAATGCGCTGCTCCGATCGCAAGCGTCACCGGAAAGTCGACAAGCAAGTTTTCTTTATTGCTCCTTGCAAGCGGCTGGTGAATCCGGACCACCACCGCATTCGTTTTGCCATTAGTATCAGGAAGGATGAGTAAGAATTCATCCCCACCGTAGTGAACAACGATGTCAGTCTCACGCACCTCTCCTTCGAAGAGCTTTGCCACCGCCTGCAGGACGCGATCTCCTATCTGATGACCGAATGGGAACTCATCCTTTCTCCTCCATCTTACCCTCTCAATCTTCCATATTACCATAAAGACGGTTTCTGGTGAACCCCGACAACAGCTGTTTTTCGGTTCCTTATCGTTTTGAGTGGGTAACTTAAAAGTTGAGCTTGCCTGCGGTTTTGATCTAAGGAAGCCAGGGAGCCATGAGAAGCCAAGAAGGAGGGATAAAGAATGCTGGGTCATATTTGGGGTCATATTTGGGGTCAAGTCTTCATTCTTGGTGTTTCTCCAATTTGACGGCCCACGATGACGTTTATGGTGGAGTAGTACAGCTCCAAGAAGTTAACCACCTCTCTGAGTGTGTACTTGTCAAGGCAAGCATAACAGAGCAAAGACCAAAAGTGAAGACCTGACCCCGGAGGCCCCGGAGGTGACCCTGGAATACGGGGAAACCACCGCAAGAGTGAAGCGTCCCGCGCCGCCGCCGCTTCCGGATAGGCATTTGTTATGATTTTCATGAAAAATCGGAAAACCGCGGAATATGTCTCGCAAAGAGCAAGACTACTAAGACCTCGTGAACCATTCCTCAACAAGCGGTGGAAAGGAAAAGGGCCTTCGAGTTCACCTCGAAGGCCCCATTGTGATTGGTAGTGAACGTCGATCGCTGTGTCGTTTACACCCAGCCGCGCAGGCGCATCGCTTCGGCAACGCGCTGGACGGAGACCATGTAGGCTGCGGTGCGGTTGTCAACGTTGTTCTCCTGCGCCATCTGGTGGACATCATGGAACGCCCGCACCATCTTCTCTTGCAGGCGCGCGTGGACGTCCTCCAGGCTCCAGTAGTACCCTCCGATGTTCTGCACCCACTCGAAATAGGAGACGGTCACGCCGCCAGCGTTGCACAGGAAGTCAGGAATGATGTACTTCCCAGCCTTGTAGAGGATCTCATCTGCCTCAGGGGTGGTCGGTCCGTTCGCTGCCTCGGCGATGATCTTCGCCCTGACATTAGCGGCGTTCTTCTCGGTGATCACGTTCTCGATCGCCGCGGGGATCAAAACGTCTACGTCGAGTTCGAGGATCTCCGCATTGGTGATTGCCTTCGCACCGGCGAGCCCGGATACGGAACCGGTCGCCTTCTTGTGCTCAAATGCAACCTCGGGATCGATTCCATCAGCGTTGTAGACTCCACCACGCGAGTCGGTGAGGGCGACGACCTTGCTCCCCGCAAGTTCCTCCATCAGTTTCGCCGCGAAGTAACCGGCGTTTCCGTACCCCTGCACGGCGACGGTCGCACCCTTCAGTTCGAGGCCGATCACCTTGGCGGCCTCGAGGATGGTGTACACTGCGCCGCGGGCGGTGGCGTCACCGCGACCGAGTGATCCACCGACCGGGATCGGTTTCCCAGTGAGGACCCCTGGCGCGTTGTAGCCGACTATCTTGGAGTACTCATCCATCATCCAGGCCATGATCTGCGGCGTTGTATAGACGTCGGGTGCCGGAACGTCCTTCTCCGGCCCGATGAAACGGCCAATGGCTCGGATGTAGCCACGGGAGAGGCGTTCCAATTCTCCGGTGGAGAGTTCCTTAGGGTTGCAGATAACGCCACCCTTCCCACCACCGTATGGAATATCGACGACGGCACACTTCCACGTCATCCACGCCGCAAGCGCCCTTACGGTGTCGATCGTCTCCTCAGGATGGAAACGGATTCCACCCTTTGTCGGACCGCGTGCATCGTTGTACTGCACACGAAACCCGGTGAACATCTTCGTCGTTCCATCGTCCATCTTGACGGGGAAGTGAACCTCGAGGGTACGCATCGGCTCGCGCAAGAGTGCGTGCACGCTTGGATCGAGGTTGAGCTTCTCCGCCGACTTGTCGAGTTGCCGTTGGGAAATCTCAAACGGGTTCAACGTCGGGCCATTGGCCATATCTGTGACCTCCTAAAGTCTGTCAAGCGATTCGCCTGTTCAAAAAAGGGGGGATCCCCTGCGAACGCGGCGGCGAGATTATACAAGGCGACTTAGGCGATGCAAGGAGCGTGAGGCCCCTATTATTCCGCGCTTTAGAAGCTGTTGCAAAACCCCTTTCCGCCATGAAAATAGGTATTCACTGCCGAGTACGCAGAGAGGGGGATGAGGAGATGGGGAGACACGGAGACGCGGGGATGGGGAGATTCAGACTCTCACCGTGTCCTGCTCTCAAGCTCTCTAGAGACGGTCGATTATCGCAATCAACAACCGCCGCATCTTCTCTCCCACACGCCGGGTCGTCTCGATCACTTCCTCATGGGAGAGGGAGGCCTCCGGATCGACCCCTGCGGCGAGGTTCGTCGCACAGGAGATCCCCAGGACCTCCATCCCGGCGTGCGCGGCGACGATCACCTCGGGGACGGTCGACATCCCGACAAGGTCCGCTCCCAGGGTGCGGAAGGCGCGGATCTCGGCCGGGGTCTCGTAGGAGGGGCCGAGTGCGGCGAGATAGACCCCTTCCCTCAGTGCGATCTCCTCCTCTTCCGCAGCCTCTTTGGCGAGGAGACGCAGGCGCGGGCTGTAGGCGGCTGACATGTCGGGGAAGCGCGGGCCGAGTTTATCTAAGTTCTTACCACGCAGCGGGTTTTCCCCCAGCATGTTGATGTGATCAGAGATCAGGACAAGGTCGCCGGCGGAGTAATCGCGGTTTATCGCGCCGGCGGCGTTCGTTACGATGAGGGTCTTTATCCCCAAAAGGGCGAAGAGGCGCGTGGCAAAGACGACCTCCTCCAACGAGTAGCCTCGTAGAAGTGCGTGCGTCCCCGCTGCAACAGTATCTGCTTGCCGTTCACCTCGCCAGCCCAGAATTCACCGGCGTGTCCAGCAACTGTGGGAAGAGGGAACCCCGGGATATCGTGCCACGGGATCGTCACCCCTTCGCTAGGGATACCGAACGCCTCCGAGAGACCGGACCCAAGGACAAGGGCAACCTCTGGCCTCTCCGGGAGCCGCGCTTGTAAGGCGTTAGCCGCCTTCTCCAACTTCTCCATTCGAGTATCGTCCATCACTCCTCCTCAAGATCGATTTAGCGATTGAGCGACTTAATGATTGAGTGATTTAACTGTTTTTACCTCAATCTCCTGATCATTCAATCGTCCATTCCCCCGATGATCCGATCTTTCAATCATCCGATCTCCCGACCACTCAATCATTCAATCGCTAATCATCCTACCCGAGTGCGAGGCGTCCATCGCCTCGTTGATCGTCTCTACCGGGATCGTCTCCACCGCCGTGTGCGAAGGTGGCTTCCCCTTTGCCGGGATGATCACCCGTTCGTAACCGAGTTTCCCCGCTTCGATGATCCGCTCGCGCAGCTTCTTCACCCCGCGCACCTCCCCGGAGAGGCCGACCTCCCCGATGATCACGGTTCGCTTGGGCAACGGGCGGTTGCGCAGGCTGGAGACGACCGCCGCGATCACCCCCAGGTCGAGTGCACGTTCGCGGGTCTCCAGCCCTCCGGCGATGCTCAGGTAGACGTCGGCCCCGCCGGTGTGAACCCCCAGTTGGCGTTCGATCACGGCCAGTAGCAACAGGAGCCGGTTATAATCCAGACCGCTGCAGCGCCGTTGCGGGACGCCGTATCCTCCGGTCGGTGAGACCAGGGCCTGCAGCTCCACCAGGATCGGTCGTGTCCCCTCAAGGATGGAGACGACAACGGTCCCTGCACGGGGCTGTGCCTGGTGTTCCTCGAGGAAGAAGCGGGAGGGATCGGTGATCGCTCGTAACCCATTCGATCGCATCTGAAAGACGGCGACCTCGTTCGTCGCCCCGAACCTGTTCTTCACCGAGCGCAGGATGCGTACATCCTCTCCCCGACTCCCTTCGAGGTAGATCGCCACATCGACGAGGTGTTCGACCGTCTTCGGACCGGCGAACGCCCCACCCTTGGTGATGTGCCCCACGAGGAAGGTCGCCATCTTGCGAGTCTTTGTAAGGCGGGTCAGTTCAGCGCTCGTCTCCCGCATCTGCCGCACGCTCCCGGCCTCGCCGGGGACACTTGCCGAGAGGGTTGTCTGAATCGAATCGACGATCAAGACGTGCGGGGAGACCTTCTCAACTGCGGAGGTGATACGGTTCAAGCTCTGCTCTGAGAGGATGTAGAGATTGTCGCTCGTCACCCCGAGTCGGCTCGCGCGCAGTTTGATCTGCGCTGCCGACTCCTCCCCTGAGACGTAGAGGATGTTCCCGTAGCGCTCTGCAAGGTGCTCTGCCACCTGCAGAAGGAGGTCGACTTCCCTACGCCGGGCTCCCCTCCGAACAGGATGACCCCACCGGGGACGAGCCCTCCTCCCAGGAGGCGGTCGACCTCGCCGATCCCGGTCGTCAGGCGGTCGACCTCGCCAAGGTCGATCCGGCTGATCGGGAGAAGGTCCTCGCCGATCCAGGAGGGGGCTGTCTCCGCCTCTCCCGCCTCCTCCACAACGCGAAATGTATCCCACTCCCCGCAATGCGGGCAACGCCCGAGCCACTTCACCGATTGATAGCCGCAGTGCTCACAGCGGAAGGCCATCCTAATCGCGCTTTGTAAAGCGCATCTCCTTCCCGTCTGCTGAGGCCGCAACCAGCGAGCCGTGAGGGAACGTCCCTTCAAGGATCAGCTCCGAGATCGGGTTCTCGATCAACCGCTCGATCGTGCGCCGCATCGGACGCGCCCCGTACTCGGGGTCGTACCCCTCCTCGATCAGAAGAGCCCACGCCGACTCATCAAGAGTGAGGGTGATCTCATGCTCCTCTGTGAGGCGCTCCTTCAGTTCGCCGACCATCAGCTCGGCGATCTCAAGGACCTGCTCACGGGTTAACTGGTGGAAGACGATAACGTCATCGAGCCTGTTTAAGAACTCCGGGCGAAAGACCTTGCGCACCTCATTCGTCACGCGATCCTTCATATCTTGGTAGGACTCCGCGGAATTGACCTCGGACTCGCTGAATCCGAGGGTGCCGCGGCCGGTGATCATCTCGCTCCCTACGTTCGAGGTCATGATGAGGACAGCATTGCGAAAGTCGACCCGCCGCCCTTGTGCATCGGTGAGGATCCCATCCTCCATCACCTGCAACAGGATATTGAACACATCGCGATGCGCCTTCTCGATCTCGTCGAACAGGATCACGGAGTAGGGTCGGTGACGCACCTTCTCAGTCAACTCGCCGGCCTCCTCGTACCCGACGTAGCCCGGAGGAGCGCCGGTGAGCCGGGAGACGGAGAAACGCTCCATGTACTCAGACATGTCCACGCGGATCAGCGCGTCCTCGTCGCCGAAGAGGAACTCGGCCAGGGTCTTGGAGAGTTCGGTCTTCCCCACACCGGTCGGGCCGAGGAACATAAAGACTCCCACCGGCCGCCGTGGGTTCTTCACCCCGGCGTAGGCGCGACGGATCGAACGGGAGATCGCTTCCACCGCGTCGTCCTGGCCGATCAACCGCTCGTGGATCTTCTCCTCCATGTGGACCAGTCGGACCGTCTCCTCCTCCTGACGTGACCGATCGGTACCCCGGTCCACATCGAGACCACGCGGGCGATGTCTTTTCCTGTCGCCTGCAGGCCGCTCGTCTTGAAGGAGCTCTCGCTCCTCCGTTCGATTTCGCGGGCGAGCTCTTCCTTACGGTCGCGCAGGCGCGCCGCGGTCTCGTACTCCTGGGCGCTGACCGCCTGGTGTTCCTGTTCATCCAGCTCCTCCATCTCCGCCATCAGTTCACGCAGGTCATCGGGAAGAAGGGAGCTCTGGAGCTTGATCCTGGCCGCGGTCTCATCGATCAGATCGATCGCCTTATCGGGAAGGAACTGATCGGTTACATAGCGATCGGAGAGGCGCGCAGCCTGATAGAGCGCATCATCGGTGATCTTGACCCCGTGGTGCTTCTCGTAATGAGGGCGCAACCCTTTCAGGATCTTTACTGTCTCCTCGACCGTCGGCTCCTCCACCAGGATCGTCTTGAACCGGCGCTTGAGAGCGGGATCCTTCTCCACCGATTTGCGGTACTCGTCCAGGGTGGCGGTCCCGATGCACTGGATCGCCCCGGAAGCGAGAGGGGGTTTCAGGATCGCCGAGGCATCGATCGCTCCTTCGGCCCCACCGGCACCGACAACCGTCTGCATCTCGTCGAAGAACAGGATGATGTTATCCGATTCCATCACCTGGTTGATCAACGCCTTCAGCCGCTGCTCGAACTCGCCGCGGTACTTGGTGCCGGCGACGATCGACGCCATGTCAAGTTCGATGATCTCCTTGGAACGGAGGAGTGAGGGAACGTCTCCATCCACGATCTTCTGCGCCAGACCCTCGACTATGGCTGTCTTCCCCACCCCGGACTCCCCGATCAACGCCGGGTTGTTCTTCTTCCGCCGGGTGAGGATTTGGATGATTCTCTCCATCTCCTCTTCCCGACCGATCACCGGGTCGAGCCGCCCGGCCGCGGCCTCTTCGACCAGATTGCGGCCGAACTCGGAGAGGTCGCCCTTCTTCTGTTGTGGACGGCGTGAGGTGCGAAGCGCCATCCGATCCCAGCCGAGGGGAGGAAGTACGCACGGGCCTTGTTGAGATCGATCCCCAGGTGAAGGAGGATCGCTGCCCCAGTACCTTCGCCCTCGCGCAGCATCCCCATAAGGAGGTGCTCGGGGCGGATCGTGTTCAATCCTGCACGGCGCGCTTCCTCGAAGCTGATCTTCATCACCCGCTTCAGCCGCGGGGTCGGTTCAAGGTCGTCGGCAGAGAGCCGCACCTTCCCCCGCCCCTTCTCCGACGCCAAGAGGGCGCTCACCTTCTCGTAGGTCACCCCGTGGGTGGTCAGGAACCGCTGCACGTCCCCCCCCTTGATCTTCAAGAAGGCGAGGAGGAGGTGTTCAGTTCCTACATAGCTGTGGCGCCACTCCTCCGCCTCTTCCTGGGAGACCGCGATGACCTCCATCGACTCACGCGAGAACCGGTCGTACATCAATTCCTCCTCAAGGGAATCTCTTACCTGCTTAAGTATAGTTATCTATTCGTTGTTCACAACCGAGGGCTAGCGCCGGTTGAAGCTGGTCATCACCGTATTGATATCGCAGGTGCGAAAGGCATCGATAGCGTCGACACCACGTTCCAAAACAGGGAAAAGCACCTTCCACTCCTGCGGGGTGAACCGGCCGAGCACATAATCCACCGTGTTTTCAGGCCGCGGATCCACTCCGATACCGATCCGTAAGCGGGGGATCTCCTCCGTCCCGAGAGCAGCAACGATGGAGAGCATCCCCTTGTGCGTCCCTGCCCCACCACGGGCGAGGATCCGCATCCGTCCCAGGGGGAGATCGAGGTCATCGTAGACGATAAGGGCATCTGCAGGAGCGATCTTGAATCGATCCAACACAGCCACGATTGACTCCCCGCTTGCGTTCATGTAGGTCATCGGCTTGATCAGGAGAAGAACCTCTGTTCTGTAGATAAGGGAGGAACAGGCGATCCTCCCTTTCTCCCTATAACGATGCACCTTGCGGTAAAGGTCAATCACCGTAAAGCCGACGTTATGCCGTGTGAGTGCATATTCGACCCCAGGATTTCCCAGTCCGAAGACGGCCTTCAATCCGTCCCCTTTACGCGGATTCTTCGCTCGCCCCCTCGGCAGCAGTCTCTTCACCCTCAGGCCCTTCCTCGAGAATCCCTTCCTCAAGTTCGGCGGCTTCCTCAACCTCGACCCCGCGCGGCGCCATGATCGTCACCAGCGCCCTCTCACTCGAGAGGAGAGGCTCGACGTTGCCAAAATCGACGTCCTTCACCCGGATCGCTTCCCCGAGATTGAGCTCGCTCACATCGAGAGTCAGCAAGTGAGGGATGTCCTTGGGAAGGCCGTGGACGCGAACGGTGTCAAAGAGGACGTTCAGTACGCCGCCCGCCTTGACTCCCGGGGCCTCCCCTACAACCTTGATCGGGACGTGCAACTTCAATGGGCGCCCGATATCGGGGTGGTAGAAATCGACGTGAAGCGGCTCGTCTGTAACAGGATTGTACTGGATCCTCTTGACGAAGACATCGAACTTCTCCTGCTTCTCGTGGTCGCTGATCGCAAGATCGATCCGCGAACTGCGCGTGATATGAGAGAAAAGGGCCTGCAGGTCCCTACGATCGATCACAAGTGGGGTGCTATCGATCGTTGGTCCGTAGACTACCGCCGGGATCAGCCCCTCTCTGCGCAATGCGTTGGCCTTCTTGCCCGGTCGTAACTTCGCTTTCAATGTTTGCATTTTAACTCCTGCCTAATAGTGTGGAAAGAGGTAACTCACCGATTTATTCTCGAAGATCCGGCGTATCGTCTTCGCCAGGTGCTCTCCCACAGGGATGTAATCGACAATCTTGCTCTTCTTCGCCTGTTCGCAAAAGATGGTATTGGTTACCACCACTTTTTTCAAGGGAGAGTCCTCCAATGCATCAAGAGCGTTCCCAGAAAAGACCCCGTGGGTGCAATAAGCGCGTACGTCGGTCGCCCCGTGTTCGATAAGGGTCTGCGCCCCTCGGATCAGGTGCAACCGGAGGAGATGATGTCATCGACGAGGATAGCGCGCTTCCCCTCCACCTCTCCGATAACGTTCATCACCCTGACCTCGGCTCCATCCGCTGACCGGCGCTTCTCCAACACTGCCAGTGGGAGGTTGACCCGTTCGGCAAGGAGGCGCGCACGCACTGCTCCTCCGGCATCCGGGGAGACGATGACCGTCTCTTCGGGGCTCGCAAACGTCTCCTGAAAGTGGTGGGCGAAGATCGGATCGGCCTGGAGGTTGTCGACCGGGATGTTGAAAAACCCCTGGATCTGCCCGGCGTGGAGGTCAATCGTAAGGACCCGGTCCGCCCCGGCCGTCTCGATCAAGTTGGCGACCAGCCGGGCCGTGATCGGAACGCGCCCGGTGTGCTTCCGGTCCTGGCGTGCGTACCATAGTAGGGGATGACCGCGATCACCTTGCGCGCCGAGGCGCGGCGCAGGGCGTCAATGATGATGAGGAGTTCCATCAGGTGATCGTTAACCGGAGGGGAGGTCGGTTGAATCACAAAGACATCCGCTCCCCGGACCGTCTCTCGAATCCGCACCCGGATCTCACCGTCGTTGAACCGCTCGACCGCGGTATCGCACAGGCCGATCCCCAGCGCATAAGAGATCTCCTCCGCCAGTGCCTGTTTGCGTTCCCACTGATCAGTTTGAGCTCCCGGCCGATCATTCCTCCCTCGCCTCCTTCTCTTCTTTACGTTCCTTATTCACCTGGCGGGCCCGCCCCAGGGCGAGCGCCCCCGGAGGGACGTCCTGGGTGACCGTAGAGCCAGCACCGATCACGGCACCCTCGCCGATCGTGACCGGGGCAACGAGGGAGGTATTGCTCCCAATGAACGCCCGATCCTCGATCGTCGTGCGGTGCTTCTCTTTCCCATCATAGTTGCAGGTGATTGTCCCCGCACCGATGTTCACATTCTCTCCCACCTCACTATCCCCGATATAGGTGAGGTGACCTGCTTTTGCCCCGCGCTTCATGCGGGAGGCCTTCACCTCGACGAAATTCCCGATCCTAACGTTTGGCCCCACGTCCGCACCCGGCCGCAGATGGGCGTAGGGGCCGACTCGGCTCCCGGAACGGACACGTGACGACTCCACCACCGAATATCGGATCAGGCTTCCGTCTTCCACGGTCGAATCCTCAATGAAGCAATCGGGGCCGATGACGCACCCCGCGCCGATCACGGTCCTTCCACGCAGGTGCGTTCCGGGAAGGATCTCCGTATCCGGAGCGATCCTCACCTCAGGATCGATGTAGGTTCGCTCCGGATCGAGAATCGTCACCCCAGAGGCCATCAGTTCCTGTGCTTTCCGCAGGCGGAGTGGCCGATCTGCGGCTGCATACTCAGCGCACGAGTTGATCTCCATCACCCCTCGCCTCTCCATCGAGCGACACAGATAGATCTTCCCGCCACCCGCTAGCGGGACCTTATCTTGGTTGACCTTATTAATATTAATCGCCTGCAAGGCGTAATGAATGAGGAAGAAGCCGCCAACACGGTGGAGGATCTTCGCCCGCGCAGATCTTATGCGGGCCCCCTTCCCGGCGGCTAAGATGATTGCAAAGAGGTCGTCTGCCATTGAACACCCACACGCATGATACGCGAGAAAGGACGAGTCGATCAAGGCGAACACGCTTGCGACAGCCGGATTCGCGCCGGTATACTCCCGAAACGATAGGCTACAATTTTGCCAGGAGAAAGCCTTTACCGCCGAGTACGCTGAGTACGCAGAGCGAGAGGAGACACGAGGACGCGGAGACGCGGGGATTCACATCTTTTCCGTGTTCTGTTTTCAAATAGACTGTCAAGGAGGTGGACGATGACGACGAGGATCTTCTCCGGGATTCAACCGACCGGAACGTTACACATCGGGAACTACTTTGGGGCGATCCGGAACTGGGTCGCTCTCCAGGCCGATTATGAGAGCATCTACTGCATCGTGGACTATCACGCGATCACGATCGAGATCGACCCGAAGATGTTGCGCACTGCTTCCCGCGCGATGGCGCTTGACCTCATCGCCTGCGGGATCGACCCGGAGCGCGCGATCCTGTTCGTGCAGTCGGCCGTCCCCGAGCATACCGAACTCGCGTGGGTCTTCGGTTGCGTCACCTCCTACGGCGACCTGACCAGAATGACCCAGTTTAAGGATAAGTCCGCCGGCAAGAAATTCGTCTCGGCAGGACTGTTCACCTATCCGATCCTGCAGGCGGCGGACATCCTCCTCTACCGAGCGGACGGAGTCCCGGTCGGAGAAGACCAGGTGCAGCACCTGGAGCTCTCCCGCCGCATTGCGCGGCGGTTCAACGCGCGCTTCGGGGAGTTCTTCCCCGAGCCTGAGCCGATCGTGGGGAAGGGAGCGCGGATCATGTCCCTTGCCGATCCGACGATCAAGATGAGTAAGAGCGCCGGAGAGGCTCACTACATCGGGGTGATGGAGGACGAGAGTTCGATCCGTAAGAAGGTTCGCTCCGCCGTCACCGACACCGGCCTTGTCGCCGGAGAGGAGATGTCGCCGGGCGTCGCCAACCTGTTTGAGATCCTCGAACTGGCCACCGAGCTCTCGGGCGATCCATCGATCGTCGCGGAACTGCGCGCGGACTTCGCGGCGGGGAAGCTCATGTACTCCCGCTTGAAGGATGCCGTCTTCGAGAGTCTGATGAAGGTTCTCCGTCCGATTCAACAGCACCGAGCCGAGCTTGAAGCCTCGGGGAAGGTAGAGGAGATCCTTGCACAAGGGGCAAATAAGGCACGCGCGATCGCCCAGGAGAACATCGCCCGCGTGCGTGACCTCGCCGGCCTTGGCTGACTTTAAAAAACCGGGGCGAAGGACCGGCTTGGGTGGTCGCTGGAAAGATAGCGGCCCGTGTCGAGCCAGCGAGATCGGCGGCAAGGAGGACGACCTTACCGTCCTCTTCTCAATAGTTGTCGCTTGTCGGGGTTTAGACCGACTTCGGTACCCCCTCCCAGTCCTTGAGGAAGCGGTCGATCCCCACATCGGTGAGGGGATGGTGGAAGAGCTTCTTCAACACAGCGTAGGGGACGGTGGCGATCTCCGCGCCGAGGAGGGCGGCGTCGAGCACGTGACGGGGATGACGCACGCTCGCCACGATCACCTCGGTCGAGTAGTCATAGGCTGCGTAGCGTCGAGGATCTGTGAGACGAGGTCCATCCCGTCGCCTCCGATGTCTCGATCCGGCCAACAAAGGGAGAAACGAAGCTCGCTCCACACTTCGCCGCGAGAAGCGCCTGGTTTGCCGAGAAGACAAGGGTGACGTTGGTGCGGATTCCCTCTTGCGAGAGGGCTTTGACCGCCTTCATCCCCTCCTCGGTCATCGGGATCTTGATGACGACGTTTGCGTGGATCTTTGCGAGCTCACGTCCCTGTTCGATCATCCCGCCTGCATCGAGCGCGGTTGCCTCCGCGCTCACCGGCCCATCCACGATTCCGCAGATCTCTTTAACAACCTCCTTGAACGGTCGCTTCTCCTTGGCGACAAGCGTTGGGTTTGTCGTCACCCCGTCGATGAGCCATGACATCTCGCGAATCTCCGAGACGTTTGCTGTGTCGATGTAAAGCTTCATCTCTCCTCCTTATTCGTGACGCAGGGATCTCACAAGCGCCAAGTTTATCCGGTCGGCATCAGGTTTCCCATCGATCTCCTTCGGGGTCTCAAGGATGAATGGAAGGTCGCGCAGCGCTTCGTGGTTGACGATCAGAGAGAAGGCCTCTTCTCCGAGCTCGCCCGCCCCGATGTGGGCGTGGCGGTCGCGACGGGAGCCCAAGGGGAACTTAGAGTCGTTTAGGTGGATGAGCCCCAGGCGGTCAAGGCCGATCTCGCGATCGAACGCAGCAAGCGTCTCTTCGAGACCGTCGGGGGTGCGCAGCTCGTAGCCGGCGGCAAAAGCGTGGCAGGTATCGAGACAGACCCCGACACGGCTTGCGTCAGAAAGGTTGTTGATGATCGCTCCCAACTCGGAGAAGGTAGTTCCCATCGTCGTTCCGGCCCCGGCGGTATCTTCGAGGAGGAGCCTTATGCCTGGGTAACGCGAGAAGCTCTCCGAGGCGAGCACCCGGTCAAGCGCATCGACGATGCGGGCAATTCCCGCCTCTTTACCGCTCCCCTTATGCGCCCCGAGGTGGGTGACGATATGATCGATCCCCAGCAGCCCTGCCCGTCTGACCTCCTTCTCCAACGCAGTTACCGAGCGCTCGAAGAGGGGTTCATCCGGGCTTGCCAGGTTCAAAAGGTACATCGTGTGGATGACGATGTACTCAACCGACGAGATTGAGAACCGCGCCTGGAAGGAAGCGGCCGTCTCATCGGCGATCTCCTTCATCCGCCATGAGGAGGCGTTGTGGGAGAAGATCTGTAGAGCGTTTATGCCAAGTTCTTCCGCGGCTTGAAGTGCACCGACAAATCCCTTCCCAATCGATAGATGACATCCAAGGAGCATCGTTTCCTCCTATCAGGATTAGCACCCCGATTATGAGGTAAGGAGGGCAGGCGCACAACTACAGTATGGGGTCGTGTCTTGTTTTTTGCATCCGAATAATATACCCTGGCCGTATGATGCCACCCTAGTAGGATCAGCGAATAGGTTAGCCTCCATTACGCAGCGGTAAGTCGAATTCTTCAGAGAGAAAGAGAGAAAGGCAAGAACGCAAAAAATAAGACACGATCCCCTATAGCCGTGAACCGGGTATAAAGGAGCAAGCGATGAGTTTCTTTGAGGCAACCATGTTAATCTGCTTTGGTGTCAGTTGGCCGGTATCGATCGCAAAGGCGCTGCGGACAAAGGAGGTGGCGGGGAAGAGCCCCTGGTTCATGATCTTGATCTCGTTGGGATATACGAGCGGGATCATTCACAAGATCATCAACGATCCCAACTGGGTGGTCGTCCTCTACGCAGTGAACCTGGTGATGGTCCTGATCGACTTCTCCATCTACCTGCACTACTCGCGTGGCAAGAGCTAGAGAAGGGAGTAGAGGTGCTGAGGCAGGTCTTAAACTCACCGCTTGGCGAGCGAGATGATCGTGAGACGGCGCATCGCGATGCTTCTCTGCAAGATAACCGTTGACTATGATTGGAGACTATTGTGACTCTCCATGATCGATTCATCAGGAAGCTCGTAGAGGATGTACGGATCGTGAGTATCCGTTATCCCGGTAATCTTGCGGAGGTACCGGCGCGGTTCGCCAGGCAACGCAAGATTGTTGAGCCCTACATTGCTGGAGACGCTCTTCGACTCCTTCACTGGATCTTGCTAACTGTCCAGAGCGGTATCGAGGTCGCGTACCCGGTGTCACAAGATGTGAACGATGGCTCGGTCAAGACGCGAACCCTCCCCGCTGGCGAGATCCTCTCCGTGCGCCATGAAGGGCCGCTCGCCCCGCAGAGACAGAGAATTCCCTCTCGAAGACCGCGCGGCCGCTCTATACCTACGCTGTGAAACAAGGATACCTGATCGACGAAGGACCGCTTTGACTGGTCTATTTAGAGGACGGAGACGAGCTTAAGCAGGTCACAGAGGAGCACAAGGTCGAGCTGCAAGTACCGCTCTTTCTCACGGAGTGGCTTGACTACCTCTGTGAGGTGGCGGTGCATCTTCCACCTGATGTGACGTAGTGGCAAGTTGCGGCCTTCGATTAGGCGGAAGACCGCTTGCATAGCCGCGGAGGGAGGGGAGCGACTTCGCTAGGCTACATGCGTATGTTAGGCGACTCTTCTACTGAACTATCAAACATTCCATCATAACTGTTATTTGGTCGTTTATCAGAAGCATTCCGAGTTTATCGGGATGCTCTGGCCAGGCGATCGGTGGCACCAAGTCTAGTCGTATTTCCACTTCCCGAGTATCGTCCAGCGTGCGGGATGGCTTTGGCGTTGCTTCCCTCGCGCAACTGCTTATACTGAACTCAGGGCAAGACCTGTGCTCTACGCAAGGAGTGAGAGCATGTCCGAGATCGTCTTACAAGATTTAACCAAGCGGTTCGGGGATGTCACGGCCGTGGATCGGCTGAACGTGACTATCAAGAGCAAGGAGTTCTTCGTCGTTGTAGGGCCGACCGCCTGTGGAAAGACAACTCTGCTGCGGTTGATAGCGGGCCTGCTGGAGCCGGACGAAGGAAGGATTCTCTTTGACGGACAGCTTGTAAACCGTTTGGCAGCCGGGCAGAGAGGGGTAAGAATGGTCTTCCAGGATTACGCTCTCTATCCGCATATGAAGGTCTTTGACGAAAAGAGGTTCTCCAATCTCAGTTTCCCATTAAAACTTCGGAGGATGGAAACAGGTGCGATCAAGAGAATCGTGGACGGCATAGCCGGCAGGCTCCGGATCAAGGAGATTCTCTACAAGAGAAAACCACATCAGCTCTCGGCGGGGCAGAAACAGAAAGTGGCCGTGGGAAGAGCGCTGGCCTTACCGCCGAAGATCCTCCTTATGGACGAGCCCCTGTCAAACCTTGATCCTCAGAGCAGACTGCACGCCAGAGATGAAACAAAAAAGCTCCATAATGAGTGGAAAGTGACAACCGTCTACGTGACTCATGATCTGGCTGAGGCCTTCGCTTTAGCGGACAGGGTGGCCGTGATGCGAAACGGGTCCTTCATCCAAACCGGAACCCCTCAGGAGATCCAGAAGAACCCTGTTGATGATTTTGTGGAGAGCTTCGTCCATAGCTACAAAGAACTGTCCAAAGGGCTCTTTGACTCATGAACTGGATCCCCCTCCGGCTAGAGCAACGCGCTTGATGCTCTGCTGTTCTCAAGCAGAAGAGACGTGCCGGCCCAATCAGGTTTGAAACGGTGCCTCCAGCAAACAGCATGGGGTCGTGTCTTGTTTTTTGCACCCGAATAATATAACCTGGCCGTATGATGCCAACCTAGTGAGATCGGCGAGTAGGTTAGCCTCCATTACGCAGCAGTAAGTCGAATCGTTCAGAGAGAAAGTTAAGAATGCAAAAAGTCGCGGTAGGGACGCCGGTCACCCGACGCCCCCCGCACAGATCCCAGCGTGCGGAACTACCGCACCGGCTCCTACCTCGGGTCTAACACGCAGGCACTGCCTGCCGTATCCGTTCCAGCGCATGTTGCAGGTTTTCCCGCCACTGAGTGCGGACCCTGTTTTGCTGGACCAGATTCCCCTTGGGGGGTGTAGTAGCTGAAGATGGACTTACTACACCCCCCGAGGCCAGTCCCCTTTCCTCCACTTCCTCCGCCGACAGTGGCGTACCACAGCCCTTGTTCGGAAGCTTCTCGGGTGCCGGGTCGGAGGAGGCGCGCCCAGTTTCCCAGGCGCTGGCCTCCGTCCGCCGCCCAAACCGGACGTGCAGTTTTCCTGCATCCGGCTTTCACGAAGACGCACTCCTGTTTCTGTGAGATGCGATCGAAGGTATCAGTCCGACCAGGTTAACAAGCCCAAACTCGTCGTACAGCTTTGCGGCCGGAAGTGTCTTCCATCCCGCACATCGCCACTTCTTGTAACGATGTGCCCAGATTCGCCGCACAATCCATCCATCGAGTTGGTGGAAGAGCCTTCGGACATGGGCTTTCTTGTAGTAATTGCCCCAACCTCGTATGATAGGGTTAATATCCTCAATCAGCTGCTCGGTCGTAACCGGCGCTCGCCGACACGTCAGATGACGAATCTGTTCCTTGAAGTGCTGGACCGACCTTTGCCGGGGGTAAGCATACAGACCACCCGACTGTACCCCACGCCTGATCTTGTCCGGTGGCAGGCGGAGCTGCCGACCACACTTGATCTTGAAGCCGAGGAACTCAAAGCCGTGTTTAACGTGCACAATCCGCGTCTTGCGCGGGTTAATGCGCACCCCCAGCGTCTCCAGGACACGCGTCGCCACTTTCAGTGCCGCTCGAGCCTTTACTGCAGACGTGCAGGTGATCACCCAATCGTCTGCGTACCGTGTAAGCTGATATCCTCTGCAGCGCATCTCCTTGTCGAACGGCGTCAACAGGATGTTGCTCAGCAGAGGCGAGATAACCCCGCCTTGAGGCGTCCCACGCTCGGTCGGAAAGAGACGGCCTTCGCCGTAACTCCCGGCCTGCAGCATCGCACGGATGAGCCGCAACACACGGCCATCCGCAACCCGCTGGGCCACAAGCGTCAACAGCTTCTCATGGTCCACCGACCCGAAAAAATCTCTCAAGTCAGCATCCACGATCCACTCCCATCCGCTTTTAATCTCTTTCCACACCTTGCGCAAGGCATCCTTTGTTGAGCGCCCTCGCCGATATCCGAAGCTGGCATCATCGAATACCGGCTCGAAGATGGGTTCCAACCGATTGAGCAGCGCTTGCTGACACACGCGATCATAGACCGTCGGGATGCCCAACATGCGATGTTCTCCTGGCTTCCCTTCCTTTGGGATCGGGGCCCTACGAACTGGCTTCGGTCGGTAGGTCTTGTCACGGAGTTCTGTTTCGAGTTGCCCAAGTCGCTCATCTAGCCGCTCGGCAAACTCCTCGATGCTCTCCCCGTCAATACCTCCTCTTCCGCGGTTCGCCTGGACCCTCTCCCAGGCCATCTCAAGGTTCTTCCGCTTGTACACCTTGTCGATCAACGAGTGAACCTTCTTTGCACCCGTCGGGTTGATCCAGTCGGTAAGTCTCCTCGGACGAGGATGTACGGGTCTTTCACTCATGGAACTGATCCTCCTCCTCGCCCTTACTCATCTCGCCTCCCTTCTCTCTCCGCCCGCCTTTGCCGGCCGCCTTCCCCGGTCCACTCTGACCGCCGCTTTCACGGTCACGCGGCTTTCACCGCGCTTGAGGTACTATTCGGCCGTCCGACGACTCGCAGGACATCGCTTCCCACTTCGCTTTAACACTTATAGGGTCACTTACCCCAATGCCACTCGGGGACCCTGCGAGCCCTCCTGGGGTCACACACTGGTCTTCCGTACCGTGCCGTCCGCAAACACCTTGGTGTGGTGGGTGGATGAGAATGCCTTCGCCTCCATAGCGCAGACTCGACCTTGCCCCACCTTTGGCCGACCGGTTCGTCCTGGGATGGCTCCCTTGACTACAGCCCGGTACTTCTCCGCATGCCCTTCGGATCCCACCTCGCGGTGGGCACCCTGCCCTCCAGAGGACTACAGGGGGTGGCTCCAGGTTCACCTTGGCTGTATCCAGCTTTCGCCTTCGTGCCCGTTTAGGGCACCCTGCCCTCCAGAGGACTACAGGGGGTGGCTCCAGGTTCACCTTGGCTGTATCCAGCTTTCGCCTTCGTGCCCGTTTAGGCTT
>LZCG01000026.1_pt1 | contig 25116 bp, 21 predicted proteins | sample 768541 | NCBI WGS metagenome assembly LZCG01 (sample SAMN05200874, study PRJNA324366) | oil field metagenome | isolation source: sample BH-FW-1 from oil reservoir | place: India: Bombay High | collected 2015-07-11
TAATTATTAGAGTTAACCTTTTCATTGTTATTGAATTATGATTTTATGAGAAATAACATCATTGTTTTTAATATCCAACAAATATAAAATAAAAGAGCCTTTTGTATTATCTGGCATTTTTAATGTTATAAAGGATTTTTCTAAGGAATTCAGTGAAGAAACAAGTCCTCCTTTTAAATCAAAGACTTTTATTTGATAATGCCTAAAATCCTTATGACCAAAATCAATAGAAAAAGTTCCATCATTAGGATTTGGATATACTTTAATGTCTGATAAATTACTCTCGTTTACTGAAGTAGTATTCTTTAATACATTCTCTATCGGTGAGTTTGTTGTGTCAACAATTCCATTTTTTAATGAAGAGTCACAAACAGAAGGGTCTATTCTTGCATGAAAAATATTCCCTGCCTTTGCATGAAAACCTGGTTTTAAAGTTATACTGTTTTGGGCTACAATATCTAATTGTTGACCTGACTGCACAATATAATTACAATCAATGACTATATTTTCACCAACTATAACATTAAATATTTGATTATCTAGTGGGAATTGTGATGCGTCAGTTATAATAACATCTTGACATGGTTCTTTTTTATAATATTTTACCCAATCAACTTCCATCTGACTTGGAAATGGAGTTGAATTATCAGGAGATTTATTGTTTTCGTGGTCATCAGTCCCATGTTGAATAGCCAAATTAAGGATTATTGCCATTGGGTCGATAGGGTATATTATATTCATAATATACTGTGTCCATGCATTAATAGTACACCCAGTTGTTTGTCCTAGCATTGTATAATATCGATAATCTGTCCTTTTCAGTTGTCCATCAACATACCATTCAATTTTATTTTTCTCCCAAATCAAAGTAAAAATGTGAAAATCCTGTGAAAAATCAACACCATTATATTTAGTTTCACACTTATTAGTATTTCCGTCATTATCAAAATCATAATGAGCAGTCATGTGATGTACTTTTGATAATTTGGATGGATCATAATGATTAAATACATCATTTTCGTTCCAAAATTCAAAAACGTCAAGTTCATTCCAAGGATTTCCACCAAAAGTCCAGAATGCAGGCCAAAAACCCTTTCCCTTTGGTATCTTTATGCGAGCTTCAAACTTTCCGTAACTAAATTTACTTTTCGTCCAAATGTTTGATGATGTGTAATTATAAGTTCTAAGATTTGGTAATCCATCTTCTAAAATCTCATTATCAGGTTTCCAAGATATTGCTTTTCTTTGTACGGTCTCTTCTTTCGCAATTATTTTTAATACCCCATTTGAAACTTCGATATTATCCAAGGTATTATATTCTTGATTAGAACCATTGTTTCCATATAGTGCTCCTTGTGCCCATGCTTGCAATTCCCAAGTAGAAAGATTAAGATTATTTCCATCAAAATTATCTTCGAAAACTAATTTCCATGAATTATAATTACATTGATTAAAAGTCTCAATAGGTACTACTTGTTGCCCTTCACATATTGTTTGAGCATAAATTCTTGATGAACATATCATCAAATAATAAAAGTTAATTTTTTCATTGTATTCTGTTTTGGCTTAACCCCCTATTATTAGGTACTAAATTAGTGAGCTATTCGCAAATTTATTATTTTCTTTCGTATCATGTAATCGGTATCATTATTTAGTTTGTAATTGTAACCGTGTTTGTATATTACAGCATCGCGCGCTTCATAAATATAGTCGCCTGTGGCGGGCTGGTCAAGCTCGAAATATTCGTCCTGGTGTACTTGCTGCGCTATAGAAGCGTATGAGAAAACAAGCATTAATATCATCAATAGAATCCTTTTCATGGTCTGTTATTTTTTTAGGATTTTGAGGGTCTTTTGCGTATTGGCAAGTTTTAGTTTCAGAAAATATATCCCCGGTTTTTCACCCAGTAGATTAATCTGACCTGTTCTGACAAACCGGCCTTCCCTGATTTTTTTCCCGTTCATGTCATATAACCGGAAAACAGTCGCTGTTTGGCTGTTTATTGTAAGTAATACAATACCTTTCGTGGGATTGGGATATGCTTTCAGTACCAGCGAACCTTCACTTTCTGCGGTTGATAAAACTTTTTCCTCCAAATGAAATATGTATTCAGGTTCCTGTTGGGTTGAATCCGGCAAAGGGCTACTCTTTTTTCCAAGTACAATTACTTCTTTTGAAATACGGTTCCCGTTTGCATCATATCCGTAGGTGATGGCAAAATCACGCTGGGCAAAGGAGGATACGGCCAGCAGTAAACCTATAATTACCGGAAAAAATATTTTATTTTTCATCTTTGATTCTTTTTAGTTCCTGTTTCAAAACATCAAGCTGTTCCTGTTGCTCCAGTATATACAGCGTTAGTTCCTCGACCTTTTCCAGTAGTTTGCTGTTCATCTCAGCGATATTAACGCCCTGCTCTTTCACTTCCTCTTCGTCCGGGATTCCGGGCAGGTGGTTGTGGGTTTCAATGAATGCCTTCAGTTCCGAAAGAGAACGAAGCCGGTAATCGTCTGAAAATACATGATCGGCCCACACATCCTGAACTACCAGTACTTCTTCTGCTTTGATTTGGCCTCCAACTAACAGATTGACTGTGTTACCATAATTATTATGTCCTATTTTTACTACAGCGTTTTGCGAATCCTCAATTTCAATTGCAAACAATGAGACTGTATTTGATTCTATCGAAAATGTATTAGAACTCATTGTAAGTTTTGGCAGTTCCACATCACCTGAAAATGAAGCTGTATTTCCTGACAAGTTACCTGAAAAACTACCACCGGTTGCTTCCAGATTTTGCATAATTACGTCACCCGTGTAAGTAGCATTTATGGCTGACAAGTTACCTGAAAAAGTGCCGCTGGTAGCTTTAAAATTCCCGTTTACATGGAGCTGGCTCTCGGGAGTAGGAGTGTTTATGCCTATATTTCCATCAATATAGAACAAGTCCTGTCCGTTTTCTGCCAGACTCCACAGATGTTGCGGCGCCTTCCACATTGCATTTCCTGATGTGTCAGAAGTTAAAACAGCAAAATCACCGGCCCCATATGTTAGTTTTAGTTTTCGTGCAGTAATGCCTCCCGCTACGTCAAGAGTGTTTGTGGGCGCATCGGTACCGATGCCTACATATGTACCTCCATTATTAATGAATGAGGCAAGATTTATCGTTTGTTCGCCATCTTTACCTAAAAAATGTAACTCAGTGCTTTTTGCTAAATTTGTTAGAGCAAAATAATTCCGAGCATTTGTAAGCTGTATAGTATCACTAAAAACACTTGTTCCCGAAACCGAAAGATTTCCTGATACAGAATGATTTCCTGATACCGAAAGATTTCCGCTCCTGTAGGGGCCGTCTCCAGTAATAGCAACATGACCTGGTATTGTCAGCAAGGAGTGATCACTATTAAAAAATAACTTACTGTCCGATATAAAAGTGGTTTCCTGTTCTTTAGCAACTTGTTTTATCCATAAAGGGATAAAATCAACCGTACCGCTACCTTTGATATAATCTGCGTCGTCAATCTCGGTCATTGATTGCGCTATTATGGTTTCGTTAGCCATCAAAGCGATAAGCATGAAGGTAATAATCAATTTAATTTTCATAAGTTTTTAGGTTTTAATTTTGAAGCTAAATTGTGAAATAAACCGATTGGGGTATGGGACAGAATTATCCCCAAAAGAAGACAAAGTTGTCCCCTCTTGGGGACAACTTTGTTAATAACCTCTGCTAAATCATACAATTCAATGTGTTATAAATGTATATTTCTACATGTTTTTGGGGTAAAATTAAAATTTCCAGGCACCAGACACCATACTTCAATGAAAAGGTTTATTGATTGCGTAGTATGTTTCCCGATTCATTTTAATTATTACCTTCTTTTTTACATTTTCGTACCATCGTACTTTAATGCTATCTTACTTTCGCGTATTCTCTCATTCAAAAGTTTTACTACCCGCCTTAACACCTCATTCCGATTTCCTCATCCATACATTAGCCGGGGTTGAAACATGCCGCCTGTCTTAGGGTTCCGTCTTCGGGTTTTGCCCCGGTGAAACAATAAAAGTTTTCACAGGGTAAAGGTTTCAGGCGACGGCGGTGTGGATATAGCCCAACATAATGTTCCCCAACCTAAAGCCTTAGGTTGGTCTCATCCGGAATTCAAAATTTTTCTCAACTACCTGCTGTCTACTTTTTGCTTCTTCACACTTTCGTACCCTCGTTCTTTCGTGCCGTCGTACCATCGTACTTTCACATATTCTTGCATTCAAAATCTTGACCGCCAGTCGTTACAAACAAAAAGCCACCCCAACAGGGATGGCTTTTAAACGAATTTTACCAACAGCAGTTTACTTCACTACAATTTTTCGACCATCCGCTGGTCATTGCTTTCAATGATGAGGTAGTACATGCCTTTAGGCGCATCACCCAACTCAATAGTCGTTTGGTAACGTTCGTTGAATTCCACATCCTGCTGTTTGAACAGGGATTGGCCCAGCGGACTCACGACAGTGATATTCACTTCGGCGCTATGTTTCACATCAAGTTGCAAAAGGAACCTGCCATTGTTTGGGTTGGGATATACCCGTGCCTTCACAAGGCTACCGCCGGGCATACCAACGGTGCTGATCACTTCCAGTGTATGTTCCAGCATCAGGTTGCCACAATCATTGGAAAGTTCCGCTTTAACCGTCACAATGCCTGTAAAAGCAGCATCCCAGGAAACCTCACAGAATTCACCATCGGCAGTTGTCGTACCAGCCGTTTCCGGTTCCAGACTCCAGTTAATAGCAGTGGCATTTTCCACCCCTGTCAAGATAAAGGCAGAGGTGCTGTTATAAGCCAGGTCAACGGTATCGATATCAGAAACAAACTGACCGGCCACTAAGGCATTCACCAGAATATCCAGCGTGTCAGAAGATTGACCAGCGCCGCAGTTATTGTATCCGGTAACGGCAAGGGCGGCATTTCCGGCAAAACTATCACTCCATGTAACGGCCAGTTCTGTTCCGTCGGCCACCAATGTACCAGCTGTTTCCGGTTCCAGAATCCATTCATAACTATCGGCGTAAGCAGCTGCCGGAATGATGTAAACTTCTTCGCTGCCCGGGCATACAGAAACAGCTCCTGATGGTTGTTCCGGTGTGGCCGGAAGCGCATGAATGGTAAGTATCAGATCTGATGATACATCATCGCAGGCTTCCAGTCCCAGGGCCGTCAGCGTCAGGGTCACCTGACCGGTGTTGACATCTTCCTCAGAAGGACTGTAAACCGCATTAAGCATGCTCGTGTCATCAAAAGTTCCGGTTCCGGAGGTTTCCCAAAGCAGGCCGGAATAATCAGTAGCTACACCCTCAAGCTGGGCTGTCTGACCTTCGCAAACCTCCATATCAGCTCCGGCATCAACAGTGGCCAGCGGATTCAGGGTGAGGGTAATCGTATCCGCAACATCGACGCAGGATTCCAGACCCATAGCAGTAAAGGTCAAAATCACCATACCGGCAGAAACATCTTCAGCAGAAGGTGTATATACCGCATCGGTAAGTGCAGGATTGTCAAAAATTCCGGTTCCGGAAGTCTCCCAAAGCAGGCCGGAGTAGTTTTCAGCCACACCATTCATTTCAACACCCTCATTTGAACAAGCGATTAGGTCTGTTCCGGCATCCACAGTAGCCTGGGGATGAATGGTCAGAAGCATGTCGTCCTGAAGGGTTTCATCACCGCCGGTCACCTGGATAGTCAGGGTAACTTCACCGTTGATAATATCTTCGATTCCCGGCGTATAGAAAGGCTGCATGGCATAAAGATCGTCAAATACCCCATCGCCGACGGTAGTCCACTCCAAATCATCATAAAGGGTGGCATACCCATTTATTTCACAGGCGGCATCCTCGCAGGTAGCCTTATCCGGTCCGGCAGAAGCTGTCATAACAGCTTCCGGTGGAAAAACAATATAATCGATCCAGGCACAATCATCACCACTACTCATAGTAAAGTCTTTGTCATACACCCATTTAAACTGGTGTAAACCGCCAGTTACCTCATAAGCAACCCGCTGCCAGTTTTCGGTTCCCGACCATTCTCCCATTTGTGTTCCGTCAATGAAGAAAAACAATTTGTCATAATTGTTTTCCGAAGACACCTTTCGGTAGAAAGAAATAGAATCCGTTGTCATGACATCATAGTCGATGATGAGTTCAGAGGTTTGATTATCGCCAATATCGCCTGATTGGGCACTGTAAGTTCCTTCATAAACCACATCATCCACTGTTTGCCAGTCAGCATTACCGCCAAAAGTCCAGTCGAAGGCTGAAAAATCATTGGTTTCAAAATCTTCGAGTATCAATCCGGCAGTGACTGCATAAGCTTCAGCAACATCATATGCCCCCGAAAAGGCATTAAAATTCAGGTCAATCACCGTACCAATTGGCGTACTGGCATCACAGGCCAGTTCAAACGTTGCCATGGATGAAGCGCCTGCAGCAATATCGCCAACATCAAACGTAGTGTTGGTAATAGTGGCATAAGCACTGGTGGTGGACAAACTGGCTGTCACATCCGTAATAGCGGCTTGACCTTCATTGTTGACAGGGATAGAAAGTGTCACTGTTTCGCCCGGGTCCAGTCGTCCGTTGCCATTTCCGAAAGCATCATCGATGGTCAGGTTTCCGGAAGTTAATTGCGGCGCATTGATGGTCAGGTTCAGATAACTGGTCCAGATATCAGTGCCATCGGTAATTTCCACCGTAAAAGCCGCGACATGCTGGTCAGGAACATCAGCGGCTATTTCTACGGCAAACGCATCGGTAAGGGTAACCAATTCGCCATCGGCAATGGTTCCGGCATTTTCAGAATTATCTGTAATCGTCACGTAAGAATCTTCCGTACTTAATGTAGCCACTACATCAAAAGCCGTTTCCACCCCAATATTTTCCAAATCAACCGACAGGTTTACGGTTTCATTATAATCCGGTTCTCCATTGCCGTTACCTGTTTCGTCGTTCAGATCATAAGCCATCATAGTGACATACGGACCTTCGGCAGGAATAACATCAAGTGTGGTCATATAGGGTAATTTGTTGAAACCTGTTATGACCAAATCCATATCACCGGGAATTACAAGAGGCTCGGCAAAGTTAACCGTAGCAACACCTCCTTCAACAGTAGCAACTCCGTATATTGTTCCGTCCATGGTCAAAGCTACTGTAGCATTTTCTGCATTGGTCACATTTACTGTAAAGAATGAGCTCCCAAGAAAAATCGTAGGATTATGCGTAGCACTGATCTCTTCTGGCATAGCTGAGCGCACCATCAGTGACGGGTCGCCAAACAACGTCCAGGTGTCAGTTATTTCATCGCCTTGAGAACCATATTCATCATTCATGGCCATGCAGCCGTTAAAGGAAATGCCGCCAAAGGTCCGCTTGATATTATCGGCATACTGTTCGGTAAAAATATCGTTCATATCGTCCTGACCTTGCATAGGGGGATTCCATGATTGATTGATGGTTGACATCAGAACAGCTACAGCTCCGGTAGGATTATTGTCAATATCAGTAGCACGTGTCCATGCCTCAGCAAAACAGGTTGTTCCTGTAAAATTGCCATTCACACAGGCTACAGACCAGATGAAAGGCAGTTTACCGGCATTGGTAAGGGTATTGACATGGCTGTTTGAAAATCCGGAGGTTCCCCATGAAGTGGTACTGCCGTGTCCTGTGTAATTCACTACCGTAGCGCCACTGTTTAAACCCACAGCTACATCCGTCGGAGAGGGGTTACCGGTAGCATCGTTCCCTCCCTGGGAACCATCAAAATATTCATAATTGTAGAGATAAGTAAATCCGTTCAGGTCGGCCTGGATATTACGGAGGTGCTCATAGTCATACTCTCCGTCATCGCCGGGCCCCTGGTCGGAAGCCACAGAAATACTGTTGGTAAACCAGTCTTCATCTGTGTAGGGTGACATTTCATAATCAACTGACCGCTCAACCATTGTGTTGACATGGTCGGAGGTTTCGGCTGAAAATCGTCCCATAAAAATTTCAGGATAACTGTCACTCCCCTCAATATAGGCATAATCGTTGTCTGAATCGCCACTGGCGTAACTCGTTGGCACCTGTTGGGCATCTCCTACCAGCAGACAATAGGTCAGGTTATTGTCGGCGTAGTAATTGGCGATATAGGTTTTGATAGCTGATGAAGACGAACCAACCTCAGCAATATCAACCAAATCTACCACACGACCGGTTTTTGTTTTCCATTCCACGAACGGGGCCATTTCATCCATAAAATCGGAATAGCAAATAATGAGCATGCCTCCATCCTCTTCTACCGGATCATATTTGGTTTGAACCTCATAATTTAAAAACTGTCGTTGATAAACCTGTTTGAATTCAGGATCTATTTTGCTGAAAGCTTTTTTTCTAATCAAAATATTTTCGCCGGTAGTGCCGGTGGCAGATAATTTAACTGTCATGCTGTAATAAACGCGAAGGGTTTTCTTTACCGGATTATACCGGAACGGATAAACCACAAGGGTTTGTCCCCGAAAATCGCGAAGGATATAGGGCGTGCGGGCCATGGCTTCCGTAGCAGGATAAAAAGCATCTTGTTCATATTCTTTTCCATAAGTATAGGCAACGGTAGCGGGATCGACTGTTCGCAGCAAATTACCTTTTGAAGGAGCAATTTCAATATTTTCATAAGTCTTGTATTGGGCTTTCACCACTTCCACCTGCATGTTTTCCATATCAGGAATAATAACAGAAGTGGTCAGCTTGGCTACATCGGGAGCCCCTTTTTTTAAAACAGGTGTAGCTTCATCGACAGAAACAGTATAAGCAAGACCCCGTGGCGTCTCTGTTTTGTGCATATAAAACCCGTCCAGCGTAAATGTTACCACAGACGATTCCATATTGGAAGAAACCAATTGCTTTTTAGCCGGAACCGGCTGGTCTGAATGGATAGGAATCCACTGAGCAAAAGATATCGTTGCCATAAAACTCAGCAGCAAAGTTGAAATTAAAAGTTTTTTCATAATGATAATTAAATGGGTTACTAAAACAACATCGTGCTCATAGCAATTCCATGAGCACGATGGTTTATTGATTATTTAACAAGTACCAACTTTTCAGTTTGCTGAAGGTCTCCGGTTTCAAAAACCACATAATAGACCCCTTCCTGCATGTTCCTGCCATCAACTTCATAAGTGTAGGTGCCGGCCGGCATGCGGCTGTCTTCGGCCACAATTCTGACCAGCTTGCCCATTCCGTCGTAAATGGCAATCCGGACAGAAGCAGCTGATTCAACAGCATGGGTAATCACGGTACGTTTTGAGAATGGATTGGGATATATTTCCGTAACTTTTTCTTCTACCTGGTCAGTTGGGACAAATCCAACATAAATAGAATTAGAAGGTTCTGAAACACAACCATTATCACCAATAATCACATCATGATAAATATCGGTATGTTCAGGAACAAATAATTGTCCTGTTGCCCCTGGTATATAATTACCAGCGTGGTCACACCATTGGTTGCCATCAGGTTCGGAAGAAATAAGAACGTTATTTTCTTCATGAATAACCGGAGCTTCAGGACGTGGCAGCACCGTAATGGTTACTTCATCAGAAACGGATTGGCCACCATCTGTCAGGGTAACCGAGTAAGTTGTGGTTTCTAAAGGATAAGCCAGGTAGCCACGCCTGTGGGCGCACTTAAACTGGCAGAAGGTTCCCATTGATATTGAGGTGTCCCCGTAACACCCGTTGCATTGGCAACGAGATAAGCTGAATCGCCTTCACAGATTTCCGTACCAAAAACATTGATTGTGACACCAAGCGGGGCCTGAGGGACTTCCATAGGGGGGAAAGTAATAAAATCAACCAGCCTTTATCGTCGCCACCTGACATGCTATAGTCTTTTTCATAGGACCATTCAAAAGTATGAGTGCCTTCCGTTACATCAAACTCCACAAAGGTCCAGTCTGAATTGCCTGAAACAGCATCCTTTTCCGTACCGTCAATATAAAAACGCAGGTAATCGAAATTAGATTCTGATGAAACTTTCCGATAGAAAGAAATGGTGCCATCGGTTACCACATCAGCGGTAAGCGACATGCCGGTTTGCTGATTATCGCCAATAGTGCCTGAAGCAGCGCTGTAGAATCCTTCATAGGCATCGTTAGAAATGATCCAGTCAGCAATTCCGGTAAACTCCCAGTTGAAAGCATCAAAATTACCTGATTCAAAATCTTCGATAATCAAACCTATCGGCAGTATAAATTCATCGGAAACCTCATAGTTTCCGGAAGCTATATTAAAATTGATATCCACCACGTCACCTGTGCCGGCTTCAGGGGCCACCTCAACCGTAAATACAGCATCCGCTGCTGCACCGGCTTCGAGAAGTCCAACATCATAAGTTCCTTCGGTAATAGTCAGTAGGTCACTGGTGGTGGTGATGCCGGCAAATGTTCCAGGAGCATCAGCATGACCCTCATTCATGGCAGTAATAACAATATCGGCCGTTTCGCCAGGGTCTAAGCTACCGTTTCCATTTCCATACATGGCATCGTCAACCGTGATATTACCGACAGCCAGAGCCGGAGCATTGGCTGTTAGTCTCAGGTTAGAAGTCCAAAGACTATCATACTCATCGGTCATTTCCATTTCAAAATTGACCGTATATGCATCCGGCACATCGTCGGTCACACTGATAGTAAAAGCACCGGCCACCGTGGATACCGCTCCGGCAGCAATGGTGCCAAAATTAGCACTGTTGGGCGCTGCTACTGTGAAATAATCATCTGTTCCGTTGATGGTAGCTGTTATGACCGTAGCATCATCAGCACCAACATTTTTCAAAGTGACATCCAAATCAACCGTTTCTCCAAAATCAATGAGACCATTATTATTGCCCGTATTGTCATGAATATTGGTACTGTCAAGAACAATGTAGGGACCTTCAAGGGCCGCAGCCGGCACTTGGACCATGTAGGGAATTTTTTGACGTCCGGTTACCACAATATCTACCATACCACCGGAAACAACCGGTTCGATAGGGACATTAACCACGCCGCTTTCATCCACAAGGGCAGCACCATGCAATAAACCATCCTTAGAAATGGCCACAAAAGAGCCAGGATCGGCGGTCACCTCGTAGGTTTCCATTCCCAGCGGAAGAATTTCCATGTGAGAAACCGTATTTTCTTCACCCTGTGTATTGTAAAGCATCAGGGAAGGATCGCCATCCAGCATATAGGCCTGCCAGTAATACAACGGGCTGGAATGTTGTGGATATCCCTGAATATCTACCTCCGTAACAGCCAGATTACCCACAAATACCTTTGCATCAACAGTTTTATAATTACCGGTAAACATGGCATCATAAACGCCCATCGTAGTTTCTTCTACTGATGGCACATATCCATTGTTATTCCCTTGTATCGGAAAGGCCCCAACGGCCCAATAAAAATCTTCAAACCAATAAGTATAGTGCGCAGAACCAATATAAGCCACAGCTCCGCCATTGGCTTTTCTTACCCACGTTTCGCCAATACACTCACTGGAATAACCAATGTCATTTGACAAACAGCAATTCCCTACGGCAAGGGGATACATGTTTTCATTGACCAAGGCATTGACATCCGATATGGTAAGGCTTGGTGAAGCCCAGGAGCCCTGGCTACAGTGAGCGGTATAATTAATAAACCCAATGCCCTCATCAATGGTTTCATAACAGCCTGTATAATTGGTCAGGTAATCATTCACGGTGGCATACCCGTTGGCCGCATTAAAATAATTTTGTGTTCCATATTGTACGGTAGGTTGACCAACATTGGGATTCCAAGTGGCATCAGCTCCGGCTATCAAGGTAACGCGGTCAAGATAAGAGGGATCTTCAAACTGGTATTGTTCATAATAGAGTGTTTTGTCAATCTGAGGTTGGAGGTCTTCCACATTTTCAGCAGAAAAACGTCCGTAATACATCTCCGGAAACATATCGCCATCTACACTGCCATAATACAGGTCGGTATATTTTCCTGAACTGCTTCCCATTTGCATGGGAACCTGACCAATATCCCCTACCAGCAGCAGGAAACTGGGAACGATGTCACCATTGTTATACTGGTCATGAACCAACTCTGTACCTCACTGTAGCTGGTACCAATTTCATCGGTATAGGCAACTTCCAGTATAAAGCCCTGTTTGGTTTTCCATTCCAGGAAAGGTTGCAGTGTGGCTTCAAACATCCGGTCAGAAACCACCAGATATTTAATGGGATAAGTTGTTAAATCGGGATGGTCAGGATAATCATCTGTTACAGAACGGTAGTTTAGCATCTCTTTATATACCGGCTCGAAATAAGGTGAAAAAGTTCCGATACGTTTGCTTTCCGTAAGGGCCCTATCCGTTTGGGTGAAGTTTATTTTTATCTTCACATCATTATACACTTCGATTTCATCGGTACCAGGGTTGTAGGCTACCGGAGCAATCACAAGCCGGGCTATGCGAATGCCACGCATCACCCCAAGAACTTCCACAGAGGCAAGCTCAGGTCGGATATAAGATGTTGCGTTATATACTGATTCATTATACTCAAATATAATATCCTGTGGGTCCTGACTTTTGGAAATGCTGGGCTGCACAGGCATCAGTTTATGCTCAATACCATGCGATGTAAGCTGATAGATCGTTTTGTTATAGGAAACCACCTCTACTGCTACTTCGGCACCAAAGGGTATCATAATCAAATCCTTCGCTGCCGGTAGTTTGGGTTCCCCGATATTTCCAATACTGTGTGTTCCGGGGATGGCGATTTCTGAAAACTGCCCGCGCTCCGTTTTCACATTAAAACTGGAAATACCTGAAAAGGCATAGGTTGCTTCGATTGACCTTAAGTCATTCTTCGTTAGTTCTTTAATATTCTTTGGTGCGCCCAGATCAATGTCATAAGACTGACCGTAGCCCCAAAAAAATGCCATTAATAAAATGGTTAAAAAGGATAGTTTTTTCATAATAAAAGTGTTCGTTTTTTTTGTGATACAATTCTCCTTTGTACAGGATTAAGACAACCAGCTATGATGATTGGTTGTATTTCTTTCAAAACTGTTTTTTTTTAATCCAAGTGCCAAAAATAGCATTATTATCAACTCAAAATCAACAATCTTCCTCTTTTATTTCCGGCAATCCATTCCGATTGCTATGGGTTGACATAGCAATCTCAATAATTGTTTTGCTATGTCTATTATACCGAAGGCTTCGGAAATCTTAAAATTTAATTGACTTGCTATTTTGCGTGATTTTAAATCATTAAATAAGAGCCTACGTCATCATATTCTATAGCAATCGTATTGGCTTTTCATAGGTCAAATTGTGTTCCAGAAAATTTTTGATACTTTTTAGTATCTGTAACAGACTTAATTTTTATCCAATCTGGTAATTCTTTGCCAAATTTTTCAACAGTTTCACGTATAATTATTAACGTGTATGGCCATGAAGCGGAGCCCTTATTTGAAAAATCAATTGACTTATTAGTCACAGGATTATATTGTTTTTTCTCATATGGCACGCAGTCGCAATAAAAAATTCGATATAAGTCGTATTCTTCACCTTTTGCCTGTGAAAGATGTCTTAAACACATTTCTCATAAATCATTGGCAATTCTTGCCGGATCTAAATTTTTGATTTTGTGAATTGAGCGGTATCGTTTGATGAAAAAACCACCGAACGCCAGTGAGGTTAAGTTCAACAAATTGTATATGGCAGGCGGGTGTTTAAGCGGTCAGACAAGTCAGACCTTGTGCATTCCTTTCTACGGGTCTGACACGATTTCTTCCAGAAATCCCCACCCGAACACATACAAGTGACAGTTATGGCGCATGTTGAGGAAAACCAAAACCGCAAAACAGGCATAAAAATAGCCGAGTCATTTCAGAATTTCTTACTTTTGATAAAAAATAAATAGCTATGGAATCTTTAAGAATTGAAATAATAAATCCTAAGGCAAAACGATTGCTTAAAAACCTTGCTGACATGGAATTAATCAAAATAAAAAAAGAAACGGTCAAAACCGATTTTTCTGAATTACTTGACAAACTGAGGAGCCAATCTGAAAATACTCCTTCTTTAGACGAAATCACTAAAGAAGTTGAATCAGTTAGAAAAGCCAGATATGAAAAGTAAAAAAATTATTCTTGACACGAATCTTTGGATTAGCTTTCTCATCACAAAGGATTACAGATTTTTAGATAGATATATTGAAAATGGAAAAGCAATACTTTTTTTCTCCGAAGAATTGATTCAAGAATTTTTAACAGTTGCCAAAAGACCAAAACTTCAAAAATATTTTACGGACAAAGACATTGAACACCTGCTTCAGACCTTTAACAATTTTGGGATTTTAATAAAAGTAACTTCCCAAATAGAATTATGCCGTGACTACTGATTTAGCCCCTTAAATCAATGCCTTCCATAACAGTTATTTTGAGGTATAGGCTACGTTAAAAAAAGAATGGACCTGGATTAAAATCGTATTATCTAAAAATAACACCTGGCATTTTATTTATCATTAAGTTTTAATATCCCGTCAATAATGCTTTCAGGGATTTTAAACTCAGTCATGAATAACTTTTCGACAAGCGGCTTAACTTTTTCAATCTCAATAATTGTTTTGCTATGTCTATTATAACGAATGCTTCAGTAATCTTAAAATTTAATTGACTTATTTCAAAACCACGTTCCCTGATACGACTGCGCGGCAAAAATTTGCCTGGCTGCTGACCACCGTAAAAATAAACCAAAAGGATTAAAACAACTTATCTCCAATACATTAAGGTTAACAAGGCAGGTTTTATTCTAAATAACAAAACCAATATATGTCATCCTCGCAGAAGGATGTATCTTTGTTAAAAATATAGTAACAAAATTGCATAACAAAATAAATAACAGAAAATGAAACAATTATCATTGCCAAACGAATGGAGTGAAAAGATAATGCCGGGTGGATTGCCTATTCCTTCAGTAACCATTATCAGTGGAGAAGGCGGCTCAGGTAAACCGTTGATTGAAACGGCTTTTATTGCCCAATGGCTCCGCAACGGAGGCAAAGCTATCGGGATTCCATTGCAATATCCGTCAGCAGATTTTCTGAACAGCAGCATGAAAAAGCTGCATCAAATTGATTTGAATGATTACAAAGACCAATTGGTTTATGTTCAATTCAATCCCGATATCGACGAAATGGAATATATAGCTGGCAGCGGCATCACAGCAAATCTTCTGAAAGGTGAAGTATGGGACATGACCATTCGCAAAGGCCTTGAAATCCTCAACAGCCCTGCGGAAGAGGTACTGCTGTTTGGGTCGGCCCTGAACTTATTGTTGTTTTCTCCCAAATATAAAGATGAAATTATCGGTAAACTGTCAGACCTTTTCGGTCGATACCGAAAAACCATGAGCATCATGTTTTCTGTAAGCACCAGCGCTATGCGCGAAGAAATCAGAACATGGGAAGATGGCGCCGACAACCTGATGTTTACGGAAATGGATAAAGAAAAGAATCTGTATATTTACACAGAACGGTTCAAAGGAGAACCCTTCAGGACAGAAAAAATCTATGTGCCTATCGCAAAAAGCACCCTGATGGAGTTAAAAGACATAGCGGAACACAGCAGAAGTAAAATTATTCCAAAACTGGTCAAAATCGTTTGATAACGCCCGTTTTTTAACAAAGAATATCCGGAAAAAATGATTGCTCCGGATATTTCTTTTTTAGGAAAAACTTATTTACTGTTGTGTTGTTGATTAAAAATCAAAAAGGCTGCCATATTGGAAAAAATACGATTTGCTTTTGCGCTTAATGAGCATGACGAGTTTGAAAATGAACATTTTGGTGATACCGCCCGGTTTAGTCTGTTCGACTGGACAGGAGATAGTTTTAAACATTCTGGTGAAATTGAGAATCATTTGACAGAAGACGACCATGACCATAATTTGCACGCACATGGCGACAGAAAAAAAGGGCAAAAAATCATACAGCTTCTGAAACAACACCATGTTCAAGCCCTTGTATCCCGACAGTTTGGAAAAAATATCGAACAGGTACGCCGCCATTTTCTGATTGTTGTAACGCGTGCGAACAACAAAAAAATCACGCAGGAATTACTGACTCAAAACATGGAAACCATTCGCAATTCATTATTTCGGGACAACGATTCATCAAAACCAGTTTTCCTGAAAGAAAAAAATAACAGGATGCCTTTTCAGGAGTGAAGCCCCCGGGATTTCAGCACCTGTTCAGCCATTTTACGACCTTGTCTGATGCGATCGGCCATGCCAATGCCATCACGCATATTGCCCCCCAAAAACAAACCCGGAAAACGACTCTCCACCTGCTCAATAGTTTCCAGGCGTTGATAGGTATTGGCGCCATACTGGGGAATGGCATGTTGATATCGGAAAATTTCCTGCACTTCCGGATTGAAGTGGGGCAACCGCATCATTTCGCTGATTTCCTGCTTTATCAAACGCCGGATTTCTTCATCGGGTTTATCAATAACTTCAGGACGTCTGACACCCCCAAGAAATACCGACAGCAAAGCACCATCATTTGGAGCCCTGCCTGACAGAAAGGATGAAGGAATCAAAACGCCCAGCACATCACGTTGCTCACGGAAAGGTACCAACCCGCCAAAAGCATTCAAAGGCCGGCCATCCCATTTTTTAAATCCCAGGGCCACCTGGACGACTTTTGCATATGTCAGGTTATCCAGTTTTGATTCCTGTTCGGCGGATATAAAATCAAACAACTGATGAAGGCTGTGGGAACCACCTGTATAAACCACCTGGTTGACACGATAGCGCGCTTCATCAATTTTCACGTCATACCCTTCCGGCGAACGATGCACTTTAACATCTTTAGCCTGAAAATGGAAAGATTCATTGCCAATATGTTTCTCCAAAGCCCATATCAGGTTTGACAAACCGCCTTTTACAGAGAACACATCGCCCGTTGCTTTCTTTTCACGTTCGGTTTTGCCTGCACGTTTCTTTTTCACTGCACCGCCAATGAAGCTCCCATAAGTTTGTTCGAGGTTATAAAGCTTAGGCAATGCAAAACGCGGAACCAGATAACCTGGATCGCCGGCATAAATCCCGAGAATAAAAGGGTCAACAGCATAATCCAGAAAACTGTTGCCCATACGTCGTTTCACCAGTGCAGCAAGCGTTTCATCCGGATTGGTCCCCGGCTTCCTGAAAGGTTCTCCCAACAACCGAAATTTATCCTTCCAGGTGAATAAGGGTGTTGTGATGCCTCCGGCCAAACCTGAAGGAAGGGCATGCCATTTATCGCCTTTCCATACCCAACGCGTTTTGGCTTCCTCCGAAGCAATTTCCAGATCACAATCATTTTTCAGATCTTCAAATAGTTCTGCAACTTCCGGCGTAGAAAGCACCCCGGTATTGGGCCCGCATTCAAAAATAAATCCTTTTTGGCGGTGTGTTCTGATAACTCCGCCAGGCTGGTCGTTTTGGTCGACCACCAAAACCGATAAGCCTTTTCGCTTGAGATAAAATGCCGTGGTTAATCCGGTCAATCCGGAACCTATTACGACAGTATCATAAGATTGATTCATATTAAACAGATTTAGAGAATTTTTTATCAGTATGTCTTAAAAGCGGATCAAAAGCTGCTGCAATATTTCGGATAAAAAACTTTCCTAACGAAGTAACCCGAATTTCCTTATCGGAATATTCCAGCAACCCATCCCCTGCAAACGCATCCAGCTTTTCATTGGTAATGGCTGACACAGCTTTCATGGCAGCAATGTCCGTATTTTCCTGATGAGCCACCTGTTCCCAGTTAAGATATTGATTACACATCAGTTGTTCAATGATTGTACGCATCATTTGCTCCTGCTTTGACAGGACATAAATTTTTTCAACCGGCCACGAATCCGATTCAAGAGCCTGCTGGTATGTTTTGATGGTTTTGGTATTTTGAATATAAGCACTGTTCAACTGGCTGATGGCACTCACACCAAAAGCATACACCTGTCCTGTTGTTTCACGGGTACAATAACCTTGAAAATTCCGATGTAATACTTTGTTATTTAACGCAATGGTCAAATCATCCTCTGCTTTGGCAAAATGGTCAAGACCAATGGCATGATAGCCGGCGCCAGTCAACAAGTCATGTGCTGTTTCAAACATGGCCATCTTCTCATCAGGTGTTGGCAATCCGAATACTTCCAGCTTTTTCTGTTGCTTTTTTATCCAGGGCACATGGGCATAAGAAAAGGTAACCAGCCTGTCGGGATTCACCTCTATAGCTTTTTGAAGTGTATTGGCAAAACTTTCAGGCGTTTGAAATGGCAGTCCATAGATAAAATCAAGATTCACCGAAGCTTTTCCGTCGCGCCGGATATAGTCGGTAAGTTCTTTAACCGGCAGGGCAGAAGGATCGCGATGAACCGTTGACAGAACTTTTTCATTAAAATCCTGTATTCCCAGGCTAAACCGGTTAAAGCCAATTTCAAGCAGACCGTCAATATAGGTTTTGTCAAGATAGGCGGGATGACATTCCATGGCGATTTCAGGCTTCCCGGAAAACCGAAACAAATCATAAAACAGTTGCATAATTTCCTTTACCTGTCCGATTTCAAGATAGTTTGGGGTGCCGCCTCCCCAATGTACCTGTGTAACAAAACGACTGTCGTCAATGATAGCCGCAACCTTTCTAATCTCCTTCTTCAAAACCGCAAGATATTCTGCTTTCCGGATGTTGCTTTTTGAGATAACGGTATTACATCCGCAATAGAGACACAGTTTTGGACAAAACGGAATATGTATATAAAGTGAAACTGCCTTTGGATGTTCCTGATTGGATTGTTCCAGCAACGTTTTCATTTCGTCGGAATAATGGTGCTGCTCAAAAAAATTAGCCGGCGGATAGCTGGTGTAGCGGGGTAGCGCCTGGTTATATTTTTGTAATAAATCATGAGGTAGTTGCATACGCTTTCTTTTTTTGTTTTTGAAATAAAAATGAAATGCTCAGAAAAACGACTAAGGCCAAAACCAGTTCGGTGACAAAAAGACCTTGATAGCCAAAAGTATCTGCTAATTTTCCGCTGGCAATGGCAATAATCAGGCTGCTCAGGTGGGTAAGGACAATTTGGAGGGTAAAATCAGTGCCCTCCAGTCCCGGCCTGACCGCATCCATGGCAACAGTGTAAACAATCACCGTTGCGGCGCCATAGGCACCCCATATAAATGCGATACCCGTCAGGATATGATAGGTTTCAGGCTGAATAGTGCCCAGCCAGACAAAGTAAGCCGCTGCGATAACGGCCATAAAAGAGGCTGCCATTAAAGTATTCTGACGCGATAAATGCCGGGCCACCGCACCGGTAATTAATGCCATCCCTGCAGCCACCAGGGTGCCGTAAACCCCTGACATCATCCCAATCTCCATCACATCATAACCTACATCAACCAAAAAAGGCTTTATCATAGTCAAAATTCCGATAATTCCCGAATAAAAAAAGACCAGTAATAAAACCTGTTTCCAAATGGCTTTTTGTTGTAAAAAAAGACAACAATGGCTTTTAAAGAAACCGCTTGAGCTGGTTTGGGGCGCTGGCGCATGAGCGATTCTTTTTTATAAGCCATCACAGGCAAAACCGAAAGCATGACAAAGCCTGCCAGCGCCACCAGTAACCACTGCCATCCCAACAAGTGGTACACCATCAGCAACAAACCGCTTCCGGCCAACGTACCAATAAAACTTCCGGTTGACTGCATACTGTTTCCCACCGAACGCTCAGATGATTTCAATGATAAAATAGCAAAAGCATCGGTGGCAATATCCTGTGTGGCTGAAGCAGTAAAAGCAATCAACATCAGCACAATAATAGTAGTAAAATTAGTTTCGAGGTCAAAGAATCCGATACTCAGGATAACCATGGCATAAAACAATTCCGATAAAACAATCCAACGTCGGTAATCGCTGCGATTTCGGGATTTCCTGTCAATAAACGGGGCCCACAAAAACTTCATAATCCAGGGCAATTTGACCAGTTGCAGATATCCGATAGATTCCAGCGAATAACCGTCCTGGCGCATGATTACCGGCACGACGGTAGCAAAAAAACTCATAGGAATAGCCTGGGCCACATAAAGGCCCAGCAAGGTGCCGTATTTTTTCAGGTTTTGCGGGCGTATCATAGCATTAAAACTTCATATCCAGTTTCACACCAAAATAAGCAGGACGCCCCACCTGAACATACGAATTTCCCAGTGCCTGAAAATAAAAAGCCTGATAGTCTTCATTAAGCATATTTTTACCCCAAAAACTCAAACAAAAATCAGACTTGCAAAAAGAGATTTTGCCATTTAGCAGGCCATAATAATTCTGCCAGGAAATATTTTCTTCCTGCCAGAAATGTTTTCCAACGCCTTTGTAATCAGCCTGAAACATTACTTTATCCAACCAGGGATAATTTAAAACATGGTCGTAAGTAAAACCAAGATTAAATGAATACTCAGGGATATAGGGTATCCGGTTGCCACTAAAATCATCGCTACCATCTTTATAATCCACAAAAGTAGCATCAGTATATCCAAAACTCAGATAAGCCTCCGTGTGAGTGGAAGGAAGGCCACGAAATTCCAGTTCAATGCCTTTGCTTTCGGAACGTCCGGCGTTTTTCAGCATAGAGCCAGGTTGTGTCTGGCCGGCCGAATCGATAACAGGCTGATAAATTTGCTGGTGTTTCCAGTCGATATAAAAAATATTCAGATTGGTTTGGAGCCGGTTGTGAAAATAGCGGGATTTGAAGCCAAGCTCATAATTCCAGCTTGTTTCCGGGTCAAAGGTTCGATCCTGTTCACGCTCAAATGAGGAGTTGAAACCACCGGTTTTGTATCCTTTTTTTAGATTGAAATAAGCATTCACCTGCTGGGAAAAATCATATTTTAATGAAATACCGGGAAGTATTTCCCAGAAATCAAGCTCGCTATTGAAGGTTTCCTGTCCGATATTTTGCGTTTCCAGGAAACGGTCATAGGTATAATCGAGCGATGCTTTTTCATAATCAAACCGAATACCTGCCGTAAGCGAAAGATTATCCAGGATAAAATTATAAAAAGTGGATTGGTGAAAAAAAGCAATCCCATAAGTTCGCTGGTCATACCCTTTGTCATAATGTATGGCGCCAGGCAATCCATAGGCTGCAACAGCATCCTCGCCATAAGCCACCGCCACTTTTCTGTCAAGAAATTGTCCAAATGCAAAAGCGCCGCAAAGCCACTGATAATCGGATTTGTATTCCGGATTGGTATAAAAATTCAGTCTTCCGAAATCATATGCTGTTGCTGGTCCTGGGTTACAAAAAACAGAGACTTCGGAGTAAAATCCTGGTCTATTTTCTGAAGGTCATTAAAATACTGGTGGCTGGTAACGGATTTAAAAATTTTATCAGCTTTGGTAATCTTCAGCGTAAAATTGTTGGAAAGCATATCCCGGTAATAAGTACTTTTCTGGTTATAATTTACCGGTGCTGCTGTGTTGGTTGAATCATCATAAACGGCATACGGATAGCCGGCCTGATCGCTGTTTTCAAAATTAAGTGAGTAATCCAGTTCAACATCTGCCGTTGGCACCCATTGCATCCGGACACGACCCGACCAGGAACGCAGGTCATCAGCAGGTTGTCCTGTAAACTCGTTGGTATTGTAGCCGTTCCTATCCACAAAAGCCCCGTTGACCAAAAGAGACAGGTTATGGCTCAGCGGTTGGTTATGGCCAAAAACAATTTTATAGCTTTCATAGTTTCCGGCGTTAAGACGTAGCCAGGTTGATCTTTGCCGGGCAGGTTTTTTGGTTCTGATATCAATAATCCCCCCCATGGTATTGCGACCGTAAAGTGTTCCCTGCGGACCACGCAACACTTCAATTTTTTCAATATCATAAAACTCAAATTGAAAAGCCGCTTTTTCAAAATAAGGTACTCCATCCACATAAAGGCCCACCGAAGGTGAATTTATTCGGGAACCAATGCCCCGGATGTAAATGGGAGAAGTCAGTTTCGACCCATAATCGGGCATGAATAAATTGGGCACTGTTGAGGTCAGTGATGTCAGGCTGGTCATTTCCTGTTCTTCAATAGCCAGTCCATTAATAACGGATGCCGCCATTGGCAACTGCTGCAATTCATGTTTCTCTTTTGTTGCCGTAACTTCTATTGTCTCTAATTCAACCGGCGGAATAATAGTAGAATCTGTGGACAGGATAAAACCATCCTGACCAAATGCGTTTTGCAAGCTGCCAAACAGCATTGCCAACACAAACCCCTTAAAAAAATAATTCATAATTTCCTGATAAAATAAAAATTAAAAAAATTAACAAAGGCCGGGACATCAAATGACCACAGCAAAACAGATAATAAAAATCAGGAAAAGCGGGGCGGGGGTCGGGAAAAAGCTGTTTCGGCAAAACCGGCATGCAAAGTAGCTACCCTTTCGGGGATTCTGCAAAAACGGCTTGAAACTGTATGTAAAAAACGAAAGGCAGCGGCATCCCTGAGCAACATCTGTAAGCTGGTCATGGAAACGACTTTTTTGCCAAATATCAATCGAATTCCGGAAGCCGTAACCAGATGAAAGCCCGGGTCAAGCCATATATGATGAAACGAATCCTGAAGCGGTTGTTGACGAAGGTCACGGTGTTCGTTTAAGCTCACCAATAGCAGGAAACAGCCATACAACACAGCTAAGCCTGCTAAAAACAAAGGTGAAATCAACCATCCCGTCATCAACATATTTTTATTTTTATTCCTCTCAGGATATTTTTATGTTACAAAATTATCAATTTAATTTCTTTTAACAATAACAAAAGAAATTTTTTATCATGACCAGAGAAATGCATCATCCATTTTCTTATGATGCAAAAGAGAGCCTGCCGGAAATAACCTTCAGGTCAACCTGTATTTTCAAAAATTAGTTAAATTTGCGGGTTAAATCTATCATGGCTATGGCTGAGGATACACGCGATATTCTTTCCGGCATCAATTCCCCGGAGGATCTTAAAAAACTTAACGAAAATGAATTAATACAATTGGCTGAGGAGCTAAGGCAGTTTATTATTGATGCCGTTTGTAAGAATCCCGGCCATGTGGGCGCAAATCTGGGAGCCATAGAAATTACCCTTGCCCTTCATTATGTTTTCAAAGCGCCCGAAGACAAAATTGTTTGGGATGTAGCCATCAGGCCTATGCCCACAAAATTATTACCGGCCGCAGAGACCGTTTTCATACCAACAGAACTTACAACGGGCTAAGCGGTTTCCCAAGCCGCGACGAAAGTCCATATGATGCTTTTGGCACAGGTCATTCATCTACGTCTTTATCGGCAACCCTGGGCATGGCGTTGGCTGCCGCACAGCAGGGGAAAACCCATCAACAACACATTGCTGTAATCGGAGATGGTTCCATGTCGGGAGGAATGGCAATGGAAGCGCTAAACAACATAGGAGCACATAAATCGAATATGCTTATCATTTTAAATGATAACGGCATTGCCATCGACCGCAATTTTGGAGCCCTAAAAGAGTATTTGGCCCGCATCACGGCATCAAAATTCTATAACCGGCTTAAAGATTTTATCTGGAAAATAATGGGTGGCAATACCCGCTATGGAAAAAATTCCAGGGCATTGATACGGCAACTTGGAAACGCCGTAAAATCCTCATTACTGGACCGCAGCAACCTTTTTGAAGCTTTCAATATCCGTTATTTCGGCCCGGTGGACGGCCATGACGTCAATTCTCTCATTAAAATACTAAAAGACCTAAAGGATATTCCCGGACCAAAATTATTGCATTGTGTGACCAAAAAGGGGAAAGGCTTTGAAAAGGCAGAAAAAGACCAGGTTACTTTTCATTCTCCGGGACGGTTTGACAAAAACACCGGAGAAGCCATAAAAGCTGAAACCGAACCAGTAAAAAAACTCAAATACCAGGATGTTTTTGGAAAAACCATGGTCGATCTGGCAACTAAAAATAACAGAATTGTCGCTGTCACGCCTGCCATGCTTACCGGCAGTTCTTTGACAGAAATGATGGCCAAATATCCCGAACGTACCTTTGATGTGGGCATAGCCGAACAACATGCTGTTACTTTTTCAGCCGGACTGGCTGCCGAAGGCGCCATACCTTACTGTACGATTTACAGCACCTTTCTGCAAAGAGCCTATGACCAGGTGATACATGATGTTGCCATTCAAAAACTGCCGGTTATTTTATGTATTGACCGCGGCGGGTTGGTAGGTGAAGATGGCGCAACTCACCATGGTGCTTATGATTTGGCTTTTCTTCGACTGGTTCCCAACATCATTGTTTCTGCTCCGCTTCATGAAAACGAACTCAGAAATCTGCTTTACACCGCCCAGCTGGAAAACCACGGAACTTTTGCCATTCGCTTTCCCCGGGGAAAGGGTGTCAACGGCCACCTGGATTCAACCTACTCGGCCATACCTATTGGAAAAGGTGAACAGCTGCGAAGCGGTAAAGACATTGCCATTCTGGCTATCGGACATCCGGGAAATGACGCTTTGAAAGCAGCACAGGAACTGGCCGCCTCAAACCAGACAGATGTAGCTGTTTATAACATGCGCTTTCTGAAACCAATTGATGAAGCACTGTTACATGATGTTTTTAATAAGTATCACAAAATCATCACCATAGAAGATGGTACTGTAATTGGTGGACTTGGGAGTGCCATAGCAGAGTTTAAAAACCAACATCGCTATCAGGCCACTGTTGAGATTATGGGGATTCCTGACAGGTTCATTCAGCAGGGAAGTCAGGCAGAACTGAAACACGAATGTGGATTTGATGTGGAAGGTATTCGGAAAAAAATTCTCGAATTACATCATCAAATAAAATAAACTTCTCTGGTTTTTAAATCAAATATAGCTTATTTAGTGCTTGTCTATAATGTCATTCGTTTTATTAATTTTGTCAAAATCGAAAAACAAGTACCAAATAACACAAATAATATTCAATTCACAAAATCCAATCATAAAAAATAACCATCAGGCTTTTATAAATCAATTT
>LZCG01000027.1_pt1 | contig 24822 bp, 22 predicted proteins | sample 768541 | NCBI WGS metagenome assembly LZCG01 (sample SAMN05200874, study PRJNA324366) | oil field metagenome | isolation source: sample BH-FW-1 from oil reservoir | place: India: Bombay High | collected 2015-07-11
ATCCGCCTCAAAGAGGATGTACATGATGCTATTAAAACCTCGATAAAGGGCTCTTTCCTTCTGCTTTTGTAAAGTAAATGATGATTTACTTGGAAATGATCCGGAATTCTGCAATATCATGCATGCCGATGGAGCAGGGACAAAATCAGCTTTAGCTTATGCCTATTGGAGAGAAACGGGTGATTTGTCGGTTTGGGAAGGTATTGCACAGGATGCTGTGGTAATGAATCTGGATGACTTACTTTGTGTGGGGGTTACAGACAACATATTACTCTCCTCCACCATTGGCCGGAATAAACCCAAAATCCCGGGCGAAGTAATCGCCGCTATTATTAATGGTACCCGATTATTTCTTGAAAAAATGCATGAAAACGATATTCATATCCAACTAACCGGCGGAGAAACAGCCGATGTGGGTGATTTGGTCAGAACCGTTATTGTCGATTCAACGGTAGCTGCACGTGCCAGACGAAAAGATATAATTGCCAATAACCGGATTCAGGATAGGGATGTGATTGTAGGCCTCTCCTCTTTCGGTAAAGCATCCTATGAAGAACACTACAATAGCGGGATAGGCAGCAACGGTTTGACGTCTGCACGTCACGATATTTTCAATAAAGATATAGCCAAAAAATATCCGGAATCTTTCGACCCGGCAATTCCTGAATCGCTTGTTTACTCCGGGAAACATTCACTTACCGAATCAACTCCGGTTGAAGGAATGAATTTTGGAAAAATGGTACTCTCTCCTACCCGGACTTATGCGCCAATAATTAAAACCATATTAAAAGAATACAGACAAAATATACATGGAATTATTCATAACAGTGGTGGCGCACAAACCAAAATATTGAATTTTATCAACCACCTCCATGTTATTAAAAACGATTTGTTTGAACCACCCTGGCTGTTTAAAACTATACAGTCAGAAACCGGAACGCCCTGGCAGGAAATGTATAAAGTTTTTAATATGGGACATCGGATGGAACTTTATGTTCCTGAAACCATTGCTACAGACTTAATCGAAATAGCTGAAAGCTTTCAGGTTCAGGCTAAAGTGATTGGGCATTGTGAAAAGGCTACCAATAAATCCCTTACAATACTGACGAAATCAGGAAAATTTATATACTAATTTTTACTCATAACTAACTGTTTAATAGATGAGTGATGAATTTATTTTCATTTTCGGGCATTTATTTTCTAAAAACCTTTGCTAAAACGAAAAAGTGGAGTATTTTTGCACCCGCTTAAGGCTGGAGTAAAGATAAGAGGAGCAGGAGCGATAAAAAAAAGAGAAAATTTTTATCAGAGGAAGGAAAAAAAGCAGTACTTTTGCAGACCCGCAAAAACGGGTAAAGCGTTCTTTGAAAGAAAGAGAAATGAACAGTAGTTACCTTGAGCAAGGTAAAAGGAGACGTAATTAACGAAAAGACACAAAAATTCTTTATACAACGAAGAGTTTGATCCTGGCTCAGGATGAACGCTAGCGGCAGGCCTAACACATGCAAGTCGAACGGTAAGGCCCCTTCGGGGGTACACGAGTGGCGCACGGGTGCGTAACGCGTATGCAACCTACCTGTAACAGGGGGATAGCCCCGAGAAATCGGGATTAATACCCCATACAATCAAGAGATGGCATCAACTTTTGATAAAAGCTTAGGTGGTTACAGATGGGCATGCGTGACATTAGCTGGTTGGTGAGGTAAAGGCTCACCAAGGCGACGATGTCTAGGGGGTCTGAGAGGATGATCCCCCACACTGGTACTGAGACACGGACCAGACTCCTACGGGAGGCAGCAGTGAGGAATATTGCGCAATGGACGAAAGTCTGACGCAGCCATGCCGCGTGAAGGAAGACGGCCCTATGGGTTGTAAACTTCTTTTCTGGAGGAAGCAAATAGTTTACGAGTAGAATATTGACGGTACTTCAGGAATAAGCATCGGCTAACTCCGTGCCAGCAGCCGCGGTAATACGGAGGATGCAAGCGTTATCCGGATTCATTGGGTTTAAAGCGTGCGCAGGCGGAATGATAAGTCAGGGGTGAAATCCCACAGCTCAACTGTGGAACTGCCTTTGATACTGTCAATCTTGAGTATGGTTGAGGTAGGCGGAATGTAGTATGTAGCGGTGAAATGCATAGATATACTACAGAACACCGATAGCGAAGGCAGCTTACCAAGCCAATACTGACGCTCAGGCACGAAAGCGTGGGGAGCGAACAGGATTAGATACCCTGGTAGTCCACGCCGTAAACGTTGATCACTCGTTGTTGGCGATAGACAGTCAGCGACCAAGCGAAAGCGATAAGTGATCCACCTGGGGAGTACGATCGCAAGGTTGAAACTCAAAGGAATTGACGGGGGCCCGCACAAGCGGAGGAGCATGTGGTTTAATTCGATGATACGCGAGGAACCTTACCTGGGCTTAAATGTAGTGTGCATGAGAGAGAAATCTTTCTTACCTTCGGGACTCACTACAAGGTGCTGCATGGTTGTCGTCAGCTCGTGCCGTGAGGTGTCGGGTTAAGTCCCATAACGAGCGCAACCCCTATTTTTAGTTGCTAACAGGTTAAGCTGAGGACTCTAAAGAAACTGCCCGCGCAAGCGGAGAGGAAGGTGGGGATGACGTCAAATCAGCACGGCCCTTATGTCCAGGGCTACACACGTGCTACAATGGCAGGCACAATGGGCAGCGAAGATGCGAGTCGGAGCTAATCTTAAAAGTCTGTCTCAGTCCGGATTGGAGTCTGAAACCCGACTCCATGAAGCTGGATTCGCTAGTAATCGCACATCAGCCATGGTGCGGTGAATACGTTCCCGGGCCTTGTACACACCGCCCGTCAAGCCATGGAAGCTGGGGGTACCTGAAGGCTGTAACCGCAAGGAGCGGTCTAAGGTAAAACCAGTAACTGGGGCTAAGTCGTAACAAGGTAGCCGTACCGGAAGGTGTGGCTGGAATACCTCCTTTCTGGAGTTAATATACGGATTGTTTTACCAAGGCTCAGGGCTACGTTCATTTTAAATATACAGAGATACCAGACCAGTGTCACTCCACAAGGAGTAACGGGAGCAACACCCGGGGTATCACAACTTTTCAATAATATGAAGAGGGAAACACAAAGGGTTCATTGACATTAGGGTAAAGATGAAGTGCTAAGACGCACAGAGGAAAAGAAAGTAAGCAAGGGCGCATGGCGGATGCCTGGGCTTTCAGAGGCGAAGAAGGACGTGACAAGCTGCGAAAAGCTACGGGGAGGTGCAAATAACCTGTAATCCGTAGATATCCGAATGGGGCAACCCATCACGATGAAGACGTGATATTCCCGGGCAACCGGGGAGGCAAACCCGGAGAACTGAAACATCTAAGTAACCGGAGGAGAGGAAAACAACAGTGATTCCCCAAGTAGTGGCGAGCGAACGGGGAGGAGCCCAAACTGATATGGTTACGGCCATATCAGGGTAGTAGGACAGTCAGAGGGATTATATAAAGATAGCCGAATGGGTTTGGAAAACCCACCCAGAGGAGGTGAAAGGCCTGTAGGCGAAATCGGCATATAAACGAGACTGGATCCTGAGTAGCACGGGACCGGAGAAATCCTGTGTGAACCAGCCGGCACCATCCGGTAAGGCTAAATACTCCTGAAAGACCGATAGTGAACCAGTACCGTGAGGGAAAGGTGAAAAGTACTTCGAACAGAAGAGTGAAACAGAACCTGAAACCATGCGCTTACAAGCGGTCGGAGGTCCGTATTAATACGAGACTAACGGCGTGCCTTTTGCATAATGAGCCTACGAGTTAGACCTCATCAGCGAGGATAATCCCGGGAAGGGAGCAACCGCAGCGAAAGCAAGTCCTCACAGGGCGATAGTTGATGGGGCTAGACGCGAAACCCGGTGATCTACCCATGGCCAGGGTGAAGTTCCGGTGAAACGGAATGGAGGCCCGAACCAGTTGACGTTGAAAAGTCTTTGGATGAGCTGTGGGTAGGGGTGAAAGGCTAATCAAACCGGGAGATAGCTCGTACTCCCCGAAAAGTATTTAGGTACTGCCTCGGAAGCAGTGTCATAGAGGTAGAGCTACTGATTGGACTAGGGGCTTCACCGCCTACCAAATCCTGACAAACTCCGAATGCTATGACATGATGTCCGGGAGACAGGCTATGGGTGCTAACGTCCGTGGCCAAAAGGGAAAGAACCCAGACTATCAGCTAAGGTCCCCAAAGATATGCTAAGTTGAACTAACGAAGTCTGATTGCTTTGACAGCTAGGATGTTGGCTTGGAAGCAGCCATTCATTTAAAGAGTGCGTAACAGCTCACTAGTCGAGCGATCGGGCATGGATGATAATCGGGCATAAGCATATTACCGAAGCTATAGATTCCGAGCAATCGGGATGGTAGGGGAGCATTCCAGTGGCGCCGAAGGAGAGGTGAGAGCCAATCTGAAGCGACTGGAAAAGAAAATGTAGGCATAAGTAACGATAATGCAGGTGAAAAACCTGCACACCAAAAGACTAAGGTTTCCTGATCAACGCTAATCGGATCAGGGTAAGTCGGGGCCTAAGGCGTAGCTGAAAAGCGAAGTCGATGGATAACTGGTTAAGATTCCAGTACCTGCTATGACTAAAAAGGTGACGCATTATACAGGGATGCGCGAACTGACGGAATAGTTCGTTGAATTCTGCAAAGGAGATAGTACACTGAGCTTACGGGCGAGGTGATAGCCATCTGCGTATAGTGCCAAGAAAAGCCGAACATAGCAGCCCGTACCGTAAACCGACACAGGTAGTCGAGGAGAGTATCCACAGGTGCTCGAGTGATGCGTGGCTAAGGAACTAGGCAAAATCACCCCGTAACTTCGGGAGAAGGGGTTCCTCCGTTGCAAGACGAGGGGACGCAGAGAAATGGCCCAGGCGACTGTTTATCAAAAACACATGGCTTTGCAAAATCGCAAGATGAAGTATAAGGCCTGACACCTGCCCGGTGCCGGAAGGTTAAGGGGAGATGTTATCTACGGAGAAGCATTGAGCTGAAGCCCCGGTAAACGGCGGCCGTAACTATAACGGTCCTAAGGTAGCGAAATTCCTTGTCGGGTAAGTTCCGACCTGCACGAATGGTGTAACGATCTGGGCACTGTCTCAGCCACGCACTCGGTGAAATTGTAGTATCGGTGAAGATGCCGGTTACCCGCAACGGGACGGAAAGACCCCGTGAACCTTTACTATAGCTTAACATTGGTATTGGTTAAACAATGTGTAGGATAGCTGGGAGACTATGAATCGGCTTCGCAGGAGACGTGGAGTCACCCTTGAAATACCAGCCTTTGTTTAACTGATGTCTAATCTCCGGAAGGGGAGACAGTGTTTGGTGGGTAGTTTGACTGGGGTGGTCGCCTCCAAAAGCGTAACGGAGGCTTTCAAAGGTACCCTCAGCATGTTTGGTAATCATGCGTAGCGTATAATGGCATAAGGGTGCTTGACTGTGAGACAGACAGGTCGAACAGGTACGAAAGTAGGACATAGTGATCCGGCGGTTCCTTATGGAAGGGCCGTCGCTCAAAGGATAAAAGGTACTCCGGGGATAACAGGCTTATCACTCCCAAGAGCTCACATCGACGGAGTGGTTTGGCACCTCGATGTCGGCTCGTCTCATCCTGGGGCTGGAGAAGGTCCCAAGGGTTGGGCTGTTCGCCCATTAAAGAGGCACGCGAGCTGGGTTCAGAACGTCGTGAGACAGTTCGGTCCCTATCTGTTGTGGGCGTTGGAAGCTTGAGGAGGGCTGACCCTAGTACGAGAGGACCGGGTTGGACAAACCTCTGGTGTACCTGTTGTCACGCCAGTGGCACAGCAGGGTAGCTATGTTTGGAAGGGATAAGTGCTGAAAGCATCTAAGCACGAAACCCGCTTCAAGATGAGGCTTCCTATATGGGTCGTGGAAGACTACCACGTTGATAGGCTGCAGGTGAAAGCACAGTAATGTGTTCAGCTGAGCAGTACTAATTACCCATAAAGCTTTCTAATCACAAAAATCTTAACACTTTCATCTTTACCCCCCTTTATGTTTAAAAACTTTCGGGCGACTATGGCGGTGGGGCTCACCTCTTCCCATTCCGAACAGAGCAGTTAAGCCCACCAGCGCCGATGATACTACGCAAGTGGAAAAGTAGGTCGTTGCCCGTTTATCTTACTAAAAACCCTGACGGAGAACCGTCAGGGTTTTTTGTTGTAAGTTAGCCCGGTAATGCTTAGGTCCCGATTAGTGATATGAAACACTAATTTTAGAAACATGAAACGAGCATGGAGTATCCAACAAAAAGTTGCCATTCTCAAAGTGGTGAAAACGGATGCTATAGTTGAAACCAAGTGTTTTGGTTTTCTTTTTTCCAACATTCAGAAAATTCATTATTCCCAGATACGTTTTTTGTTCAAAGCTTTTTGATATTCATTGGCATTATTGATATGCTCCCGGCTGGTGCGTGCAAACGCATGATAGCCTGAAAAATCTGCTTTAGCACAAAAAAACATAAATTGATGTTTTTCGTAATTTAATACTGCGTTAATAGATGAAATCGATGGCATGCAGATAGGACCCGGAGGCAGTCCTTTGTATTTATAAGTATTATAGGGAGAATCTACTCTTTTATGCTTGTCCAAAACCCGGTTGATAGAAAAATCCCGTAAAGCATAAATCAATGTGGGGTCTGCCTGCAGACGCCAACCCCTTTTCAGTCGGTTTATATAAACCCCTGCAATCCTGGTTTTTTCATCGTTTTTGGCTGTTTCCATTTCAACTATAGATGCCAGAATACTTACCTCCTCGGGCGTAAGCCGGCTTTTTGAGCCAGTTGTTTTTATCATCTGTCCAGAACCGTTTATACTCATGATTCATCCGTTTTACGAATGCTTCTGCAGATACGGTCCAATAGAATTCATAAGTGTTGGGAATAAACATTATTTTTACATTGTCAGGGGTAAAACCCATTGGCTCCAGAAAGGCTGAATTGCTCAAAACTTTCAAAAGGGAAGCGGTATCCAACAATAATTGTTCTGAAATCCGTACGGCGAAATCTTCTATAGTTCTGGTATTATTGAAAATAACATTTACGGGAGCCTGCGAGCCGGAGCGTAGCATATTAATCAGGTCGTTGTTGTTCATGCCGTTAGGAATTCGGTAGTGACCCACTTTTACATTTTCCGGATATTTCATTTTTCTGACAGCCATTCAAATTTTTTGCGGTTTATGATTAGACCTTTTTGATAGAGCTTTGTTTCAACGGAAGCATAAGATTCATTGGGATAAACATAAAAACTTATAGGTTTGCCGTTAGCAGTCCAGATATTAGGTTGATACATAGCGGTATAAACATACCACGCAAAATATCCGCCAATCACCAGTCCTACCACTAAAATAAAACGTACTATCCGGTATCCGCGCGATCTGGATTTCTTTTTTCTTTTCAGTGAACTGTTCACGTATTTTGAATGATAATAGGGCGTCATCATGATTATTTTATTGCACAAAAATATAAAAGCCTGTTGTTTTTTTGATAATTTTTAATAAAACCTTAAATCCGCAAGTGATATACTACTGCATCTATAAACTATGCGCCATCTGCGGCAATGTTCAACATTGTGCGCTTCACCGTAGCCAAGGCTACGCTTACAATGCTCATGTTTGCGCTTGCCACACCTGGCATATATTTTAGCCCTTCGTTACGGAAACCACTTGCGGATTTAAGGGTAAAATGTAAGGAATAGCTGTTTTATTAAAGTTGAAATATCACAGTAGCTTTTGAAGAATAATGTCGTCTGCCCATACTGAGCCTCTTTTAAGCCATTCTTTGCGAATGCCGACCTCCGAAAATCCTGCTTCATGAAATAGTTTTCGGCTTTTTTTATTTTCACTTTCTATGGTGCACCATATTTGATGCAGGTTCAGAACTTTTTGGGAATACCATACCAGCAGTCTGAGGGCTTCTTTGGCATATCCATTATTTTGATGACTTTCGTGGATAAAAACACCTACACCCGCACGCTGGTGATAGGGATCGAAATCAAATAAATCGATAGCCCCCACCGGTGTGCCATCTATAATTACCGCGATTATAAAGCGTAACTGCCGGGCCTCATAGATATCTGTGGAAGCATTTTCAATATATTTTTTCAAAATAAACCGCGAAAAAGGGTAGGTTGTATCACTATATCTCCAAAGTTTCATATTGTTCTCCCAATGATATAAAACATCTACATCTTCCGGTTCGGGAGGCCTTAGATAAACCAGTGTGCCTTTTAGATTTTCGTTCATGCTAAATTTCTGTTGTGCCCTCAAAAACAAATTTGGCAGGACCTTCCAGCCAGATATCTGTAAAGGTATTATTCTGTTGATTCATTATCACTCTTAATGTTCCCCCTTTTGCCTCAATGGTTATCCACTCACCAAAACAATTGTGTTCAGCGGCATACACAGCGGCTGCAGCGGTAACTCCGGTTCCACATGCCAGGGTTTCATTTTCCACGCCTCGCTCGTATGTTCTGATTTGCAGTGTTCTGTTATCCTTTTTCCTGATGAAGTTCACATTGGTTCCCTCTTTGCGATAAGACTTTCGAATGGAGCGTCCTTCCTTAATCACGTCCAATGCTTCAAGGTTCTCGCGATAAGTGATGTAATGTGGTGAACCAGTATCCATAAAAAAATCTTGGTCTATAGTTTTAATAGTTTTTATATCCTTCATTTTAAGCCGTATAATAGCCGGATTATCTGGTGTTATCATTTTGGCCTGATGGAGGCCGTCTTGAGCAAGAAATGATAGTATATCAGAAGCCACCCCTGGTTAAAAGCATAAGCTGCAACGCAGCGTCCTCCATTTCCACACATCGTTCCTTCAAAACCATCCGCATTATAATAAACCATCCTGAAAAGGGCTTGCGAATGATTTTTTATTTCTATAAGTCCGTCAGCCCCAATGCCTGTATGACGTTGACACATACGTTTAATAACAGGTTGTTCCAACTTATAGCGGAAGTCCCGGTTGTCTATCATGATAAAATCATTTCCGGCTCCATGGTATTTTTGGAATGTTATTTTCATCCGAATCTGTCAGTTTGGCATGATACAATTTTTTATTCTGCTAAAAATACAAAGGTAAATAAATCGACCTGTTATTGACAAGAATTTGAATTAACATTCTTTAACGCCTTGCATTACACCATTTTTGTGGCCCGGGCGTTTAATGTCAGTGAAGGCCAAATCATGCCAATGGATTTTAAAGAATCAGGCATAGTATTTGAAAATAATTAAAACGCATATAATTAATAAAATAAGAAGTTATGAAATGGAATAAAGCAAATTTGATGTATTTAATGGCAGGAGCCTTATTGGGTTAACTATAGTTGCATTTTCATATCATCCGGAAGAAAGAGAGAATACAACCATTGCAGATCGCACCCGGACAGACCCGGTTTTTCAACAGACCCGCTACACTCCGGCAGTGCCCGATAATTTGCCCGACCTTACCCGGGCGGCTGAAGAATCGATACACGCTGTAGTGCATATTCGAACTACTTATCAGCGGAAACCAAGCATATATGATTATTTTTATGATTTCAGGGATTTCTTTGAAGACCATAATTTTCAGCGTCATCCTGCCCCAGCTATTGCGACGGGTTCGGGTGTTATCATTTCCGATGATGGCTATATAGTTACTAACAACCATGTAGTTGAAAGTGCTGATAATATCGAAGTTACTTTAAATGACAAGCGGACTTACAAGGCCCGGCTGGTTGGGACAGACCCGGGAACGGATTTGGCTTTGATAAAAATAGAAGAGAAAAACCTGCCTTATCTGATTTATGGCAATTCTGATGATTTGAAAATAGGAGAGTGGGTACTTGCTGTGGGTAATCCTTTCAATTTAACCTCAACAGTCACTGCCGGAATTGTAAGTGCCAAGGCAAGGGATATCAATATTTTAGGCCCTGCGGCTGGTGAATCTGCCATTGAATCCTTTATTCAGACAGATGCTGCAGTAAATAAAGGAAACAGCGGGGGTGCCTTGGTGAATACACGTGGCGAATTAGTGGGAATTAATGCGGCCATCGCTTCAGGAACAGGCTATTATGCCGGTTATTCTTTTGCTATTCCTGTTAATATTGTTAAGAAAGTTGTGATCGATCTCCAACAATATGGTCAGGTACAAAGGGGCTACATCGGGGTAACTATTCGGGACCTGAATGCAAAATTTGCCGAAGAGAAAGGTATAGATGATATCGAAGGCGTTTATGTTATGGATGTTTCACCGGGCGGTTCTGCCGAAGATGCCGGTATTCGCGGTGGTGATGTTATCCTGTCTATCAACAACCAAAAAGTAAATTCTACTTCTGAACTTATGGGTCTGGTAGGTCAATACCGGCCAGGCGATAAAGTGAACGTAGAAGTTCGTCGGGATAATAAAATCAAGAATTATCGTTTGGTGTTAACGGATCGTGATGGACAGACAGAATTGAAAAAGAAACCTGCCACTAAAGTGCTCACACGGCTGGGGGCTGAATTTGAGGTGGCTGATGGAAAAACACTTAAAAAACTCGGCCTCGATAACGGTGTCCGAATCGTCAGAATAGAACCAAATGGTTTGTTGGCCGATCGCGGTATTGAACCTGGATTTATTATTACCAGAATTGATAATAAACAGGTTTTTAAAGTGGATGATATTGAAGAAATTCTTAGCCATAAATCCGGAGGCGTACTCATTGAAGGGGTTTATCCCAACGGAGTACGGGCTTATTATGGCTTTGGTTTATAGATTGTTATAAAAAAAAAGTGAAATAAATACAATAATTTATTCATCATTTTGTTGAGTTATTGGTTTATTTTTCGTAAATTGCTTAATTGAATAAATGGAAGGGAGCCAAAAGTGAGACAACTAAAAATTACAAAATCCATTACCAATCGGGACACAGCCTCTCTGGATAAATATCTGCAGGATATTGGTAAAGAGGAGTTGATTACTGCCGAAGAGGAAGTGGCTCTTGCAAAACGTATTAAACAGGGCGACCAAATAGCCCTTGAAAAATTGTGTAAAGCAAACCTGCGTTTTGTGGTATCGGTTGCCAAACAGTATCAAAATCAGGGATTAAGTTTGCCAGACCTTATTAATGAAGGAAACCTGGGGCTTATCAAAGCTGCCAAACGTTTTGATGAAACCCGTGGGTTTAAATTTATTTCATATGCCGTCTGGTGGATACGACAATCTATTTTACAGGCTTTGGCCGAACAATCACGTATTGTAAGATTACCACTTAACCAGGTAGGCTCATTAAATCGTATCCGCAAAGAAGCGTCAAAACTGGAACAGAAGTTTGAAAGGCCTCCTTTGCATGATGAAATTGCTGAATCTATGGAGATGCCCGAGGATAAAGTCGATTCTACCATGAAAATCTCCACAAAATATGTCTCTATGGATGCCCCTCTGGCTCAGGATGAAGACAGTAAGTTTTTGGATGTTTATGTAAGTGATGATGCTATTACTACTGATGAGCATCTGATGCATGAATCCCTGACACGTGAGATTCAGCGTTCTTTATCTACGCTCAGTGAAAAAGAGCGGGACGTGGTCAGCTTGTATTATGGAATCGGGCAAAACCACGGTTTGACACTGGAAGAAATCGGCGCTAAATTTGACCTGACCCGTGAAAGGGTCAGACAAATTAAAGAAAAAGCGATACGACGGCTGAAACACACTTCAAGAAGCCGCTTGCTTAAAGCCTATTTGGGGCAATAATTTATTAGATTTTAAAGGGATGGTCATTAAAAAACCATCCCTTTTTATTTGGTTCCTTTTATTTTTTTATTTATTTTTGACTCTACAAATCAACACACCATAAATTACAATCATAATCAACTAAATTAATCAACTTTATATGAACATCAAAAACACTAATCAAAATGGCGATGATTTCAACCAGCAATATGAAGCATCGCTCCACGACTGGATTCTGCAGGAAAAACAGGCACTGGAATTCATTCAGGTTACCGGTAAACTTTGGTTTGAAAAATCTATCGAACTTATTTTGTTCAGACGACAACTCCTGGATCGGGGGGCGCACAGCATCCTTCACAAACATTCTTATGCGGCAAATACCATAGGATTTGAGTTGAAGGTGGCCGATTCATTACTCCTGGCCAATAAACTCTATGAGTTAAATGTCGCTCCTGCACGTATTGATATTGGCAGATTGAATAAAGAATGGGTTGAGGTAGGCCATTCCTATAAAAATGTCGGTGACTTTTTGAATGATAAACTGGGTCATTTGATAAATGTAGAACCCCGTAGCCAAAAAACCCAGGATGTGGTTTTATTTGGCTTTGGCCGTATTGGCCGGCTTGTGGCCCGGCAATTGATATCCGAAGCCGGCGATGGGAGCCGCCTGCGCCTTAGGGCCATCGTTACGCGGAATAAAAACCCTGAAGACCTGTACAAACGGGTATCACTTTTTAGAAAAGATTCTGTTCATGGCAATTTTAACGGGATTGCTATTGAAGATATTGATAACCAAAAAATGATTGTTAACGGCCATCATATCCATATGATTTCGGCGGGTGCTCCCGAAGAAATTAATTACACTTCCTTTGGCATCAAAGATGCCCTGGTGATTGATAACACAGGGGCCTGGCGCGATCGCGACGGCCTGGGCCGCCATCTGAAAGCCAAAGGTGTTAAAAAGGTGCTACTTACAGCACCAGGTAAAGGTGATATTCCCAACATTGTTTATGGCGTAAACCAAAATTCCAAAGAATGGGATTTATTTACAGAGCCATTGTTTCAGCTGCTTCCTGTACGACAAATGCCGTTGTGCCGGCGTTGAGTGCTATTGAAAAGGAAATTGGCATCAACTGGGGCCATATCGAAACCATACATTCCTATACCAACGACCAAAACCTGCTGGATAATTTTCACAAAAAAAACCGGCGCGGCCGCGCGGCACCCCTCAATATGGTGATTACCGAAACCGGTGCTGCCAATGCCTCCGTGAAAGCCATTCCAAGTCTCAAAGGCAAGCTGACGGCGAATGCTGTCAGGGTGCCTACCCCCAATATTTCATTGGCCATCCTGACGCTGGAACTCAAGAAACCAAAAACTATTGATGAAATAAACGACTTTATCAGAAGGGTTTCTTTACAGGGAACCCTGATAGAACAAATTCGTTTTCAGGCATCTAATGAATTGGTTTCTTCCGATATTATCGGCGATTCCTGTGCCAGTGTTTACGACAGCATGGCGACAAAAGTAAGCAGTTGTGGGAAGCGTGTCGTGCTATATCTGTGGTATGACAATGAGTTTGGCTATACCAGTCAGGTGATGCGCCTGGCCAAACACATCTCCGAAGTCAAAAGCTATCGTTATTATTAATCATATTCCGGGGAAATGCTCTTCGGGTTTTTCCCCGGCCTTAAGTTTTGACGGATAATCAGGCTTCTTAACAACCTGCTATGAGTGGATTTCAGGCTACAAAAGTTATCACAGAAAAAATTCTGATATTTTGTTTATTGTCGTAACGACATAGATAGATACTTTTTTTACGGAAAATCATACCATGCCGGAATGAATGCCTTTTTAGACAAACCCTTTCCCCGCCCGGCGTGAGCTGAAATTCTTTCCCATAACCTGCCCTGAAAGCATACGCTGCCTTTTTACAGTTTGTGTATCTTTGCACTTTCAAAAAAAACCAATGCATAATGGCTAAATATATTTTTGTGACAGGCGGGGTTACTTCTTCTCTGGGTAAAGGAATTATTTCGGCATCCTTAGGTAAGCTTTTGAAGGCCAGGGGTTATTCTATCACCATCCAGAAACTCGATCCCTACATTAATGTGGACCCGGGTACTTTAAACCCATATGAACACGGCGAATGTTATGTTACCATCGACGGAGCCGAAACCGATTTGGACCTGGGCCATTATGAAAGATTTCTTGGCCAGACCACTACACAAGCCAATAACGTTACTACCGGCGCTATCTATCGCCATGTGATTGAGAAAGAACGTCGTGGTGATTACCTGGGAGAAACGGTTCAGGTGATTCCGCACATTACGGATGAAATCAAACGACGTATTAAATTGCTGGGTAATAAAGGAGATTATGACTTTATTATTACCGAAATTGGGGGTACTGTGGGCGACATTGAATCACTTCCCTATATCGAAGCAGTCCGTCAACTGCGCTGGGAAATGGGTCGCAATGCGGTGGTTGTCCATCTGACTTTGGTACCTTATCTTTCTGCGGCCGGAGAGCTGAAAACGAAACCTACTCAACACTCTGTGAAGACTTTGCAGGAATCAGGTGTTCAGCCTGATATTATTGTGTGCCGCTCAGAGCGTTCTGTTAATGCGGCCTTACGTCGGAAAATTGCCCTGTTCTGCAATGTGGATGAAACTTCAGTTATGGAATCCATCGATGCCAGCACTATCTATGATGTTCCTTTGCTGATGCAAAAGGAAAAGCTGGATATTGAAGTGCTTAAAAAAATGAAATTGCCTGTTGATGACGAGCCGAATCTCGAAAAATGGAAAGATTTTCTTTATAAACTCAAAAATCCACGCCGTAAGGTCATTATTGGGCTCATCGGAAAATATGTCGAGCTTAAAGATGCTTATAAATCTATTATTGAGGCTTTAACGCATGCCGGAGCAGAAAATGAGGCTAAAGTTCATTTGAAGTTGATAAAAGCCGAAGACCTGGAACATGATGATGACTTTGAGAGGGTAAAAGGTCTGGATGGCATCCTTGTGGCACCTGGTTTTGGCGACAGGGGTATCGAGGGAAAAATAAAAGCCATAACCTATGCCAGAACTCAAAAGGTGCCTTTTCTGGGAATATGTCTGGGCATGCAGTGTGCTGTTATCGAATTTGCACGCAATGTTTTGGGCTTTGAAGATGCCCACTCTACAGAAATGCATCCGGAAACCAATTTTCCTGTGATTGACATCATGGAAGACCAGAAGGATATTGACCATATGGGGGGAACCATGCGGCTGGGCGGATATACCTGTAAAATTGAACCGGGAACCATTGCGCAGCAAGTTTATCAGCAAGAAAAAGTTGTTGAACGCCATCGCCATCGTTATGAATTCAATAATAAATATCTGGAGGCCTATGAAAAGAACGGCATGAAAGCCGCCGGAAGATATCCGGATAAAAATCTGGTTGAAATCATTGAATTGGAATCACATCCCTGGTTTGTCGGAGTTCAGTTTCATCCCGAATACAGTAGTTCTGTGGATAATCCACATCCGTTGTTCATACATTTTGTCCGGGCAGCCATAGAAAACCAAAAATAAAGAATGAGTCAGGAAACAGAAACCCTGAAGGTCATTTGCCATCATTTAATTATCTTTGCACCCTGTTTCTTTAATTTAAACATTCACAGATGGATAGGAATACAATCTTAGGTCTTTTATTGATTTTTGTAATACTTATAGGCTATAGCCTTTGGATATCCCCTTCAAAGGAGGAATTAGCAAAACAACAGCATATCAGGGATTCTCTGGAACAGGTTGCCGTTCAGAAAGCCTTGGAGCAGCAGGCCCGGCAGGAAGCCCCACCAAAACGTATTGAAGAAAATATTCCTTCCAAAATTACAGACACCGCAGCGGTCGAAGGTGCTTTGCCTTTTAACCAACTGGGTGATTTTGCCTGGGCTACCCAAGGAGAATACAAACCTGTTAAAGTTAAAACCGACCGGATGGATGTTACGGTTGATAACTTAGGGGGGCGCCTGAGCCGTGTACAACTGTTGGAATTTCAAACTTATGATTCCCTTCCGTTGGTATTGTTTACCAGAGATTCTTCCAGATTTAACCTGACTTTCTTTTCCAATAACCGCTCTATCAATACCGGGCAATTGTTTTTTCAGCCTTTTGTGAATGGCAAACCTTTTCAGGGCGATGTTTTAGAGGTTTCAGGAAATGACAGTCTGGTGCTTGCTATGCGGATGAGCCCGGCTCAGATTGGTACGCCTGAAGCCAAACAGCATTTTATTGAATATGTTTATACGTTTGCCGGTAATTCCTATATGGTTGATTTTGATATATATATGGTAGGAATGGATCGGTATATTGCTGAAAATGCCAGTTACCTGGATTTGGAATGGTCTGCCAAACTAAACCGCCACGATAAGCCACTCAGCAATACCGGAAATGGTGCCTCAGTCTATTATAAATTTTACAATGACGATGTGGATCATCTGTCGGAACGGGATGATGAAGACGAAGAATCTTTGTCAACCCGCCTGAAGTGGATTGCTTTCAAGCAACGTTTTTTCTCCTCTGTATTGATTAGCCATGATGGGTTTGATAACGGTGTGGTCTCTGTTTCAAAAGATGCTGAAAAACCCGGAGAAGAAAATCCGCACTATTTGAAAAACATGAAAGCCGAAATCGGATTGTCCTATCAGCCTTCCCGCAAAACGTCGTATGACCTGCAGTTTTATTTTGGCCCCAATAAATACAACATCCTGCGAAAATATGATTTGGATTTGGAAGAATTAATTTCGTTGGGATGGGGTATTCTTGGCTGGATTAACCGGTTTGCTGTTATCCCGGTATTCAACTTGCTTGAAAATTTTAATATCAATTATGGGATTATAATTCTGATATTAACCATCCTTCTTAAATTGGTGCTGTTTCCGATTGCATATAAAACCTATCAGTCTCAGGCCCGTATGCGGGTATTAAAGCCGGAAATTGACGAAATAAATAAAAAGTTTCCTAAGAAGGAAGACGCTATGAAAAAGCAGCAGGCTACCATGGCTTTATATAAAAAAGCAGGTGTGAATCCGGCTGCCGGATGTGTTCCTATGCTGCTTCAGTTTCCGATACTTATTGCCATGTTCCGGTTTTTTCCGGCTTCCTTTGAGTTGCGCCAGCAGTCGTTCCTTTGGGCTACGGACTTTCATCGTATGATTCGGTGTTGAGTCTGCCCTTTGAGATTCCTTTCTATGGTGACCATGTGAGCCTGTTTACGCTATTAATGACCATTTCAACAATTTTTTATACCAAACTAAACAGCGAAATGATGGGAAGTAGTTCTCAGCAAATGCCGGGCATGAAAACTATGATGTATCTGACGCCCGTTATGCTGCTATTCTTCCTGAACAATTATGCTGCCGCCTTAAGCTACTATTATCTATTGGCCAACTTGATCACATTTGCACAAATGTATTTTATCAGACGGTTTATCGATGAAGATAAAATCCGTAAACGCATTGCCATGAATAAGAAAAAACCTGTGAAAAAATCAAAATGGCAGCAGCGTATGGAAGAAATGGCCAGGCAACAGCAGGCTCAACGCAGAAAAAAATAAAATAGGTTTTACCATGACAAACCAAAATGCAGGTTTGCAAACTTTGTTGCAATTCTTTTCAATAAATACCGCATCCATCCCTGAACGATGGATGCGGTTTTTGCATTATCCCCATTTTTGGTATCCTTCTTCCGGATTTGACACGAAGCCCCTGGAACTGGCTGTTAGTAATACTTTTCCTTTTTGGGATATTCAAACTCTTTTTCTTTATGTAGATCGTCAGGAAGTGTTCACTCACCCCGATCAACTGAGAAAAATTACCAACAGAAAAAACACGGTTCCAATCCCTGCTTCTGAAAACTATCATGTGGAAGTTGTTTCCTGTTTAAGCTTTCGCCGGATACCGATACGGATGGGCCCCTTATTCGATTAATGGAAGTTTTTGTGAAGGGGCCGACAAATGCTGCTGTACTGCCGCTTATTTTTTTAGGATGGATAATTTTGCGTGGATAAAAAAAGCGGTTGACTGTCAGGTTTTGGTACATTTTTGCTGTACGGTTACAGATGATTGTCGCCCTGATTCCAGGGAAATGTGTCTGAATAGGTTCTTGTCTGATTTTGACAAGATTATGAAGCCGGACAGTTTTCTGATTACGGACCATTTTAATGATTCTCATCCTATTGAAAAAAAACCCGTTAGCCTTATTGAAAACTGGGGGCACTATGATTTGGAAAACCGTAGTTACATTTTTCGCTACCATGAATTGGTCTCTTTAGGGCTAACCAATTGATGATCTTTAAAATAGTAGTTGGCTTTTCAAAAAAAACCATTAATTTTGCGCTTCAATCAAAAAAACAGTTTGTTGGGTGAACAACTGGCTGTAGATTAATAATTTAAGTTAAACCAGGTATGAGCACATTCACCTGTACTTTTACCATAGCATTATCATTATTTAATGACTGAAGAAAAAAAAGCATCTGCTGAAGAACAAGCTGCTGAAAATGCAGAAAACCAGCCGGAGCAAAACGAAAAATCTGAAACCCCGGTTGAAGAAACACCAAAAGTGAATGAACCAACTGAAACTTCACAGGAAATGACTGCCGAAGATTCGGAAAAAGCAACTTCTGACCAAGCAGATAAAGAAGAAGTTACCGAAGATACCGCCGAAGACAAAACTCCTTCCGGAAACAAAAACACACCTATTGATGATTTTGATTGGGATGCTTTTGCAGCCGGCGATGCCGTTACTGCAAAGGAGGACCAAAAAGAACTCGAAGACCGCTATGAGAAAACCCTCAGTGAAATTAATGATCATGAAGTTCTTGATGGCATAATTGTTTCGAAAAACAACAGGGAAGTTGTGGTAAATATTGGCTACAAATCCGATGGTGTTGTCCCTTTGAATGAATTGCGCTATCGTCCTGAAACCAAGCCTGGCGATACTATCGAAGTTTACGTTGAAAACCAGGAAGACCCCACTGGTCAGCTTATTTTATCTCACCGTAAGGCCCGCACTCTCAGAGCCTGGGAGCGAGTAAATGAGGCGTTTGACAAAGATGAGATTATTAAAGGATTTGTAAAATCACGTACCAAAGGGGGGCTCATTGTAGATGTTTTCGGGATTGAGGCATTTCTTCCCGGTTCTCAAATCGATGTGAAACCTATTCGCGACTATGATATTTATGTGGAAAAAACCATGGAATTTAAAGTGGTTAAAATCAATCATGAATATAAAAATGTGGTGGTTTCTCATAAAGCCCTCATCGAAGACGAACTCGAACAGCAACGAGCAGAAATTATTGCCAAACTCGAAAAAGGTCAGATTCTGGAAGGTACCGTTAAAAACATTACTTCTTACGGGGTGTTTATCGACCTGGGCGGTGTAGATGGTTTAATCCATATCACCGACCTGTCGTGGGGCCGCATTAACCATCCTGAAGAAGTGGTTCAGCTTGATGAGAAAATCAAAGTGGTTATCCTCGATTTTGACGATAATAAAAAACGGATTGCACTGGGCCTGAAACAACTTACACCCCATCCATGGGATTCGCTGGATGAATCACTCAAAGTGGGGGATAAGGTTAAAGGAAAAGTTGTTGTGATAGCTGATTATGGTGCTTTTGTTGAAATTCAACCTGGCGTCGAAGGGCTTATTCATGTTTCCGAAATGTCGTGGTCTCAACACCTGCGCACTGCTCACGATTTCCTGAAAGTCGGAGACGAAGTAGAAGCCGTAGTTCTGACACTTGACCGTGAAGAACGCAAAATGTCGCTGGGTATGAAACAATTAATTCCTGATCCGTGGGAAAATATTGAAGAAAAATATCCGGCCAACTCCAAACATAAGGCGGTGGTCAGAAACTTTACCAATTTCGGTATTTTTGTTGAACTCGAAGAAGGCGTGGACGGTTTGATTCATATTTCTGATTTGTCGTGGTCTAAGAAAATCAAACACCCGGCTGAGTTTACACAAATCGGTGAAGAAATTGATGTTATGGTATTAGACGTTGATAAAGAAAACCGTCGTTTGAGTCTGGGTCATAAGCAACTGGAAGAGAATCCATGGGATGTATTTCAGACAGTGTTCACCGTTGATTCTATCCACAAAGGCACCATCCTGAGCCAAAATGACAAGGGAGCTGTGGTTTCACTGCCTTATGGTGTAGAAGGTTTTGCGCCGGCGCGTCATTTGAAAAAAGAAGATGGCAGTGATGTGGGTAACGATGAGACCATTGATTTTAAAGTCATTGAATTTTCCAAAGAAAATAAACGCATTGTCCTTTCTCACAGCCGTATCTTTGAAGATAGAATAGCTGAAGAGAAAGCACAGGAACGTGCCAGCAAATCCAGGGAAAGCAAAGCCGCCAGGAAAAATATCAAAAAAGTCAATGAGAATGCTGACAAAGCTACCCTTGGCGATATTGATGCCCTTGCCAACCTAAAATCTGAAATGGAAGCTGATGAGAAGAAAAAAGCCCATGAAGCTGTGAAAAAGCTGGAAGCCAAACAAAAGGCCCGGGAAAAGAAAGAGCAGCAAAAGGAAGACCTCAAAAAGAAGAGCAGGTTGAAGCTGAGAAACAAGCTCCCAAATCAGAGGAAGATGATACTCAGGAAAATAGTGATAAGTAATAAGTAGATTCTGTTTTTACCATTAAAAGCTCCGCATTGCGGAGCTTTTTTTATCTTAGCCGTTTCGGAAGGATATGGAATTTTATGTAAAAGTATTAGGCAGCAGTTCGGCAACGTTTACCCGGTCCAGAGGATTAACTTCTCATTTTGTACATTGTTGTACGGAAAATATGCTTATCGACTGCGGAGAAGGAACTCAAATGCAAATGCAGCGTTATAATATTTCCGCCCAGCGCATTAACCATATCTTCATTTCCCATTTACATGGTGACCATTTTTACGGACTTATCGGCCTGTTATCCACCTTTCACCTTAACCGTCGGGAGAAGCCATTGCATCTATATGCTCACAAACAGCTGAAAGAAATTATCAATATGCAGCTGGAAGCTTCTCAAACAAAACTTCTTTATCCGTTACACTTCCATGAAATTATACCCGGCCGGAAACAATTATTATTAGACCATATGTATTTCACTGTGACTACTTTTCCCTTGTTGCATGGTGTGCCTTCCAATGGTTTTCTGATTCGGGAGAAAAATGGCTTACGCCGAATAGTGAAAGAAAAGATTGCAAATCGTGATTTGCCACATGAAGCTTTTCGGTCGCTGAAAGCCGGCCATGATTACCGCATGCCCAACGGAGAGGTTTTGGATACAGATACTTTTACCATGCCTCCTAAAGGGCAGCGTTCCTATGCTTTCTGTTCTGATACAGGATATTTTCCTGATATGTTTGATGAAATAAAACAGGTAGCATTGCTTTATCATGAAGCTACTTTTATGGAAGAGGATGTTCCCAACGAAAAACTGGCCCGGTTTCACAGCACAGCCCGACAAGCAGCTGAGACCGCCCTTCAGGTTGGTGCGGAGCAGCTGCTAATAGGTCATTTCTCAAGTCGCTACACCTCTCTGGAACCGCTGCTGGAGGAGGCAAAAGAGGTGTTTCCCAATACACTGCTGGCGGTAGATGGCAACACTTATCCGGTTAATTTTCCTTCGGAGGCATCGTAAGAATGGCCACAAAAAACATTATGAATGTTAAAACAGCCGTCAGTAGAAACGCGGCGACCATTCCGCCAAGCAAATAAAACCAACCTAAGATAACAGGGCCTAATGCTTGTCCACCCCGCAAAACCATTCCGTTTATTGACATGAGCATTCCCCTGTAACGGGTTTCAGACAGGTTGGTGAGTTTGGTTTGGAGGCTCGGGAAGATAACACCATGGCCCAGACCAAAAATGATGACAGGAACCAGCATCCATATCATTTTTGGCATGAGCGGCATCAGCATAAAACCTGCTGAATAAGCAAAAAAACCAAAATGGATAAGTCTTGATTCACTGAATTTTCTTTGAAACCAACTAAGCCGCGATGAAATTATAGCTGTTACCAGCGACATTCCTGCCATTAAAAGACCTGTTTGCCAGGAATCAGCGGAATAAAATTCATGCATTAATAACGGAAAATAGGTTAAAAATCCGCCAAATAAAGCGATGAATACTACAAAAGTTGCCAGAAAGATAATCAGGACATTTTTTCTAAACAGAATACGTTTTGATGCGCGTAAGTAGCTGAAGAAATGGTCGGTTGGCTGGGGCTCCGGGTTGCGAAGTCCGAAAAAACCAGCAAAGCAACAGGCAGGGCCAACAGGGAAAGCAAAACGGAAATTGCCATCCCAACAGCGTCAGTGCCCCTCCTATGGCCGGATAGGAAGCTGTTGTTATGCTTAAAACGCTGGCATTCCATCCCATGGCTTTGATGCGCTGTTGTCCCTGAAAAATATCACCAATAAGTGTGATATTGAGTGCACCGAGCGCAGAAGCCCCGATGCCCTGAAATATCCGCATGAATAAGAGCCATTGAAAATCATTAATAAAAAACAAGCGGTACCGGAAATGGCGTACAAAACCAGTGAAGGAACCAGTATCACTTTTCGACCAATCCTGTCCGACAGTATTCCGAAAGCAGGCGTCAGGATTATGCCCGGAGCGCTAAAAAAAGTTATAAGCAATCCTACCTGCTGATTGGAAAGACCAAGGGCTTGTTTTACAGCCGGAAAAGCCGGCGTTATCGACGAAACCCCCATCACAGCAATGAGTGTGATAGAAAAAATAATCAGCAGGTTGCGGTTTAATATGTCTGGTAATTTCATGGAGTTGGTTTGCGGTAAAATTATAAAAACAATTTAGAAGTGAACATATTTGCCGCATTTCCGGGAATATGTTTTTACAGCAAAAGCCTGGCAAGAAATTATGTTGAATTGGTTACATTTGCGTCAAAAATTTATGGATATTATCTTTTATGAGGCTTTTGAAGAGGAAGCAGAACAAATAAATCACTATCTTCCCAGGACTATTGATGCCCGGTATACATGGAAAACCATACAGGAATATGGGGCCACAGAGCCACCGGCAAGGTTTATCAGTATCCGAACCCAATCGGCGATTCCACCCCAATGGTCGGAACAGCTTGATGCAATTCTATCCAGAAGCACAGGTTATGACCATTTGAAACGCTTTCAAAAGACCACAGGGGCATCATTTCCGATGGGCTACCTTCCTTTGTATTGTCACAGAGCTGTTGCCGAGCAAGCCTTTATGTTGCTATTGGCCCTGATGCGGAAACTACCGCAACAAATCCGGAATTTTTCCAGTTTTCACCGCGACGGATTGACAGGTTGGGAACTGATGAATAAGAACCTGATGGTGGTCGGAGTTGGAAATATCGGGCGACAGGTAGTTGAAATTGGACAAGGAATGAAAATGAACGTAATACCTGTGGATATTGACCGAAAATATTCCGAATTGACCTATGTCGAAATTGAAGATGGAATAAAAAAAGCTGACGTTATCGTATGTGCCATGAACCTGACCGAAGATAATGAAGGTTATTTTGATTACAAACTGCTGAAACAAGCGCCTGAAGGGGTTGTTTTTGTGAATATTTCGCGGGGGGAGCTGGCAGTTTCGACAGACCTGGAACGCCTGCTGGACGAAGGCCATCTGCGGGCTGTTGGTATTGATGTTTATGAAGAAGAGAAGGAGCTGGCCGTGAGCCTTCGCAGCAACAAAGTAAGCAGAAATCCCAAAGTGCAGGCTATTCAGCGCATGGCACAACGGGATAATGTTATCATGACGCCACACAATGCCTTTAACAGCAGGGAAGGTGTTGATAGAAAAGCCCGGCAAAGTGTGGAACAAACTATTGAATTTTTATCAAAAAAACAGTTTGTCTGGAATGTGCCAGCGAAATAATTACGGGCTACCAGAATGAAATTTGCCTCAAAGTAACTGAAGCCGGTTGATAATCTGTCAGATTATTTTATTTCAATATGGGATGATTGGAACGGCTTAGTAAACCCCTTATTTTTTTTGTTTGAAATTATAATTTTTGTAAAATAAGTTTCTCCAAGGTGTTTATCCATTGCGGTGTATCATTCAGACCGGGAATCAGTTGCAGGTTTGAGCCCCCGGCTTTTTTAAACAGCGCTGCATTTTCAATCCCCAATTCCACGGTGGTTTCCAGACAGTCAGCTACAAATGAAGGGGCAATCACAGCTAAGTTTCGGTGACCTTCCCGGGCAAGTTTTTGGACAGTTTCGTCTGTGAAGGGTTTCATCCATTTGTTTGAAAGCCGTGACTGAAACGAAACGGAATATTCATGTTTAGGGAGTTGCAAAGCCGAAGCCAACCGCCGGGTGGTTTCGTAACATTGTGCTTTGTAGCAAAAATGTCCGTGCTGCGGCATGCTGTTTTCACAAGTGCAACTATCGGCTTTTACTTCGGGATGCGTTTTGTTGAGCTGCCGAACCGGTAGGCCATGATAGGAAAATAAAACATGATCATAGCGTTCAATATGAAAGGAATGAATGCGTTCCACAAAGGCTTTAATAAATTCCTCATTATCATAAAAGGACTGGATGGTAGCAATTTCGGGAATGTTATTCCATTTTTTGACCTCACGAAATACCGCTTCAATGGCAGTTCCGGTGGTTGATGATGCATATTGGGGAAACAGAGGAACCACTACGAGTTTTTCATAACGATTGTACTGAATATCTTTTAACGCCTGTTTCAGTGAAGGATTTCCGTAGCGCATAGCAAAGAAAACATCCGTGTTTTCTAATCGTTCCTGGAGTTTGTTTTTCACCGAAAGGCCATGATAGAGCAGGGGAGAGCCTTTCTGGTCCCAAAGCTGCTTGTATATTTTAGTTGATTTAGGTGCCCGAAAAGGTACGATGATACCATTTACCAGCAGCTTTTGAGGTACCCAGGGCAGATCGATCACCCTGCGGTCATTCAAAAAAGCAAAAAGATACTTTCTGACAGCGTTGACTGTTGGCGAATCAGGCGTTCCTACGTTGATAAGCAAAACGGCTTTATGATTCATAATGATAAGG
>LZCG01000028.1_pt1 | contig 24727 bp, 29 predicted proteins | sample 768541 | NCBI WGS metagenome assembly LZCG01 (sample SAMN05200874, study PRJNA324366) | oil field metagenome | isolation source: sample BH-FW-1 from oil reservoir | place: India: Bombay High | collected 2015-07-11
ATAGGGAAGTAGGTCTATTGTCCCTATCACATTTTCAGTCATTCTCTGCGCCTTTGCGCCTCCGCGCGAGATTCATCTTCTCCGATTTCTCTATTCTCCCGCCAAGACGCCAAGGATTATTAGTCTTCGTTTCAGCCGGTTCCTTGTTCTCTGTCAAACTTTTGCGTCTTTAGCGCCTTTGCGAGAGGCCCAGCTCTTACAGCCTTTCTCTGAGCTACCTCAACTCAACCGTGAGGAACCGCAAGTATGAATATCGGAGAACAAGAACCGATGAACGAATTCCAGAGGTGCTTGATGTATCATAGTGATCCCACAGGGATATTGAATGCACAAATCCCTGTGCCTCAACCAGTAATCACGCGCGATGTTGAATGGAGGCTGCTACCGCATGAAGATCGCCCAAATCCTGCCGACGACGTTAATCGACTATCCGGATAAGGTCTCGGCGCTTGCATACACCGCAGGATGCAACTTTCGTTGCCCGTTCTGCCACAACTCCGAGCTTGTGCTGCCGGAGAAGATAAGAAAGCTGCAGCTCATCCCGGAGGACGATATTCTCTACTTCCTACGGGAGAGGGAGAAGTTTCTCGACGCCCTATGCATCACTGGCGGCGAGCCGACGCTACACGACGACCTTCCACGCTTCATCGAGCGGGTGAAGCGGCTTGGCCTCCTCGTCAAACTCGACACGAACGGCTCCCATCCTGAGGTCCTTCAAGATCTTTTAAATGCTCATCTCCTCGACTACGTGGCGATGGACGTAAAGGGGCCGCCGGCGCGGTACGACGAGCTTGCGGGGGTGCGTGTCAATATGGGTGCGATCGAACGTTCGATTAAACTCATCATCAAACTCGCCCCCGATTACGAGTTTCGCACCACCGTCGCCCCGACGATCACGCCTGAGGATATCGAGGATACAGTGGAACTGGTGCAGGGAGCTAAACGCTACTTCTTGCAGACGTTCGTCGTGCCAGAGGGGAAAGATCTAGTCGATCCGGTCTGGAGCGAGAAGACCGCCCTCTCCGAGGAGGAGCTTCGCGCGGTCTGGGGACGGATAGAAGAGGACTTCGAAGGTGGCGGGGTACGGTAGCTCGCGCGTCTTAAAGCTGATACCCCTTCGCCTTTATCCATTTCGCCTTCTTCGTTCTCCCTTCTTCACGGTGCGGCTGATGGTCGCAACGAACAAGGTAGTGAGAACCAACACTCCCTGTTGATGGATGGGGGTTCGATCAGGTAATCTCATTTCATGAGGTGAAGACCATAAGAGGGCCGAGCTTCGCCGAACCGGATACCCCATCAAGAATAGGGAGGAAGAGATGAACAAAGATCCAAATAAGCATATCAAATTCTCTATATGGTACGTGCTCCTTGTCGTTCTGGTGGTCTGGCTCTTTCAAAACCTTGTCTTCCGCCCCTTCATCATTAATCAGACAGAAGTCTCTTACAGTCAGTTTCTTGACGATCTTGACGCCGGGAAGATCGACACTGTCACGCTGGGCAGTGACCGTATCTTCTATACCGAACGCAAGGATCCTGCGACAAAGCGGCCACAGATGATATACAACGTGGTCCGGGTCGGAGATCCTGACCTGGTCGATCGGTTGCAGGAAGCAGGGGTGACCTTCCAGGCGCAGCCCCCGGCGAACAACCTCCTGATCACCCTCATCGGGTCGCTCATCCCGCTCTTACCCATGGTTCTCATCTGGTACTTCCTCTACCGTCGGATGAAATATGGGGGACCGCAGGCGCTATCCTTCGGGAAGAGTAACGCGCATGAGATCACCGGTGAGAAGACCGGGATCAAGTTCGACGACGTGGGGGGTGTCGATGAGGTGGAGGTCGAGCTGAAAGAGATCATCGACTTCCTCAAGAATCCGGAGCGATTCTCCCGCGTGGGGGCCAAACTCCCCAAGGGAGTGCTCCTCGTGGGTCCTCCGGGAACGGGGAAGACCCTGCTCGCCAAGGCCACAGCTGGAGAAGCGGGAGTAACCTTCTTCTCCATCAGCGGATCCGGCTTCGTCGAGATGTTCGTTGGGGTAGGGGCGGCACGGTGCGCGATCTGTTCGACAGGCGAAGAAGAAGGCCCCCTGCATCGTCTTCATCGATGAGATCGATGCCATCGGACAGGCGCGGGCGACGGTGGGGGCCCTCAATACCAACGATGAACGCGAGCAGACTCTCAATCAGTTGCTCGCTGAGATGGACGGGTTCAAGGCCAATCAAGCGTCGTAATCATGGCCGCTACCAATCGTCCCGAGATCCTGGACCGAGCCCTCCTACGACCCGGACGCTTCGACCGACAGATTCAAGTCCCCCTTCCGACCGAGGCTGGGAGGAGGCAGATCCTTGCCATCCACACGCGGCAGGTCTCTCTAGAGGAGGATGTCGATCTCGACCGGCTGGCCCAGATCACCCCCGGTTTCTCCGGGGCCGACTTGGCAAACCTCGTCAACGAAGCGGCTCTCCTTGCGGTGCGGCGCCAGAGCGAATCGGTCTCCATGGAGGACTTCGACCTTGCGATCGAACGGGTCGTGGCCGGATTGCAGCGCAAGATGCCGCTGCGTGATGAGGTCAAGCGTAAAGTGGCTTACCACGAAGGAGGACACGCTCTGGTGGCGCAGCTCCTCCCTCACACCAACCCTGTACACAAGGTGAGCATCATCCCCACTGCGAAGGGGGCGCTCGGCTACACGATGCAGATGCCGGAGGAGGACCAGTATCTTCTCGGAGAGGAGGAGTTGAAGGAGCGGATGACGGTGCTGTTGGGTGGACGGGGGGCGGAGCTTCTCATCTTCAATGAGCCCTCGACCGGCGCAGCGAACGACCTGGAGCGGGCGACTGACCTCGCCCGACGGATGGTCACCGAGTTCGGGATGACCGAGGTCCTGGGGCCGGTGCGCTACCTCGCCGATGCGGGAATGGGATACCTGGGAAGGGGACCTGGATTGAGGCAGGAGATCAGTCCAGAGACGGCAGCCTGATCGACCGTGCGGTGCGAGAACTGGTCGAAGAGGCCCAGAAACGAGCGATTGACCTCCTGCGCGAGCACAAAGAGACACTGGAGAAGGTGGCGCAGATCCTCCAAGAGCGTGAGGTGATCAGTGGGGAGGAGATCACGAAGATCGTCGAAGACGCGGGAAACTGAGGGTGATTGAGGCCAGTAGATCTCTCATTTCCATATCTTCTCGTTTTGGGGTCGGAACGGTGACATCGCTGGAGACGATATACTTGACGCTGCTCTCCTCGGCGCGGGTATCGCTACTATCCCCTATGCCGTCTTGAAGGAACTCTTCAACCATCCGCTCACTGCTGTGGGGATCGAGTGCTTCCTCAAGGGTTGGGCAGGAGTGCCAGAGTAGTCCTGGACCCAATGCGATACCCTGTCTTGCTCAAAGGAAACCTCGATGCTACTCGCGCCATTTTTCTCAATAAGGGATTACTGAAAATCTTGATGCATTCCGCAAAACAAGTGAGTGACAACCTGCTGTGAACTCAATACAAAGACACATTATGACAGCATATGCTGAACAGACTTCTACCTTGCCTTTCGCGTCAAGAGGCTTCTTCCGTTGCGTCAAGGTCCTCGCTGGAGGATGATCCTCACCACGTTCTTCACCCAGAGGCTCCCGGCGGAGGGGAGGCCGCACTCGGCGTTGCTCACATTCCCGTCTTCGGGGAGGACGGCGATCCGGAAGCCCATCTCCCAGGTGGGGACCTCCAACCCGTCGAAGGCGTAGGCGAGGATCATCGGGTAATCGGGGTCCTCCACCCGCTCCCGTTCGATCGACATCTCGTAGCCGTCCGCGGCGACTACGCGTATCGCTCGATAGTCGTCCATAGAGCCGATGAGGTCAGTCAGTCTCACCCCGGTGTACGTCCCTTGATCGCGCCAGTTTCCGAACTGGTTCTGGTAGGTCCCCTCTCGCGTCAGGGTCGGCATACCCTTCATCCGGGAGAGAGGTATCTTATGGGGGCCCCCATCCGTGCCGACGATCTCGATCGCTGGTTCATCGGCGTCCTGTACGAGGCGGATGAGGAAGGGGGCCACGACCGCCGCGATCAGGACGATGAATGCCACGAGATACCCGCGTCTTAAGCGTGCTTCTACAGCCATCTGTACCTCCTGGAAACGATCGTTATTCCAACGAGGAGGAGGAGTATCCCCACCACGGCCCAATCCACTCTCCTCCAGCGGCCTTCCTGCGCGATGGTCCGTTTGGGATAGAGGCCGAAACACCGCCCCTTCATGGAGATTGCGATGGTGTCCACACGCGTCAACCCTGAGACGAGGACCGGGAGGACTGTGTAGCGAATCGCCCGTCGTAGACCGGAGAGGTTGCGGACCGAGGGAGAGATTCCCCGCACCCGCTGTGCCTCCCGCACCGTCTTTAGCTCCTGTTGGAAGAACGGGACGAACCGCAGCGCGAGGACAAGGATGAACCCGTAGCGGTACGGAATCCCGAGACGGATCAACGCGTGGGCGAGCCGGTCAGGTCGGTCACCATCACAAAGAGGATGCTCGTGGAGAGGATGACGAGAAAGCGGAGGGCCATCTGAGCACCGAAGAGGAGCCCCTGGTCGGTGATGGCCAGACCGAATGAGAAGATGACGTTCCCTTCGTGGATGGAGAGGGCTTGCGCGACGAAGAGGAAGGCTGCGAAGATGCGGACAAAGCGCGTGTTCCGGAGGAATCCGCGCAACCCCTCCCCCGAGAGCGAGGCAAGGAGGAATACGAGAGCAAGGGCTCCAAGTTTAACGAGCAACCCAGAGGCGGCGAGGGCCACAGTGAGGAAGCCCGCAAGGAGCAAGAGATTCGCCTCAGGGGAGGCACGGTGAAGCCCCTTCGTCCCGGCGGTGTAGGAGATGCGCGGGATCATGCCGTCCTCCCTCCCCAGTAGCCTGGGGTGAACGCGTCCCGCCCCATCGCGGCGAGCCGGGCGCTCACTTCCTGCGGATCCCCGATAATCGGTTCCTCTCCCAGGAAGAGGAGCCGATCACACAGGGAATTGACGAGTGGGATGTCATGTGAGACGAGGAGGGTCACCGCCCCCCTTGCGCGAGCAGCGAGGATCTTTGCAATGATCCAGGCGACGTTCGCGCGGTCCTGCCCGATGAACGGTTCGTCGAGGAGGAGGAGATCTGGATCGCGCACGAGGGTCGTCGCCAGGGTGAGCCGTCGCTGTTCTCCGAGGCTGAGGGAGAGCGGTGGGACCCCTGCCAACCCGGCGAGGTTCGCCGCGGCGAGGGAACGGTGAAGTCTCTCATTGGAGATCTTCCCCTCGATCTCGAACTCTCCTTTAACGGTCCGCTCGAAGATCTGCTGATGGGGGTGCTGGAAGAGGTAGCCGAGCACGCTCTTTCGCCCACGGACGACCCTTCCGGCGATCGGCTCCTCCAGACCGGCGACTAAGCGTAGGAGGGTCGTCTTTCCCCCGCCGTTCGGGCCGATGATCCCGAGGATCTCTCCCGGCTCTACGGTGAGAGAGAGACGATCGAGAAGGGGCGTTTCGTCGTAGCCGAAGGTAAGGCTCTCCACTCGTAGCGGTGCAACCTCTCCGTCCCTACCCGGAGCCGGGCGATCGAGATCCCAGTCTGTCCGCAGCCCGAGGGCGACCAGGTCCTCATGACGCCGGGTCGCGTGTCGGGTCACGATTCTAACTTATCCATCACCATCACCGCGGGGAGAGTTCGAGGAGGGGGCGAGGCGGTGTTCGACCACGATCAGGGTGCGCCCCTCCCGATCGCGGAGGTCCCGGAGGAGATTGAAGACGGCTTGTGCCCCCTCCGGATCGAGGTTGGCGGTCGGCTCGTCGAGGAGGATCGTCTTTGGGGCCATCGCCAGGATCGACGCAATCGCCAGGCGCTGCTTCTCCCCTCCGGAGAGGGTTGTCGTTCTCCGCGCGGCCAGGTGCGTGATCCCAACGAAGGACAGGCTCTCCTCCACTCTGGTAGAGACCTCCTCTCTCGGAAGACAGAGGTTCTCCGGGCCGAACGCGACCTCCTGCCATACGTTGAGGGTGCAGATCTGCGCGTCCGGATCCTGTTGGATCAACCAAGGCGGGTTGCGATACGCGCGGGATCGGCCGTCCATACCGACTCCCCGTCGACCGTGATCCCTCCTGAGACCTTCGCTGGGATCATCCCCGGGATGAACCCGGCAAGGGCCCGGCAGAGGGTGGATTTTCCGCACCCTGATGGCCCGGTGAGGACGATCACCTCGCCTCGTTCGATCGACTCAGTCACACGATCGATCGCCGGGTGCAGCCGATCCGGATAATGGATGTAGAGTTCCTCGATCTCGATCATCGCTTCCCTACAGCCTGTTGCATAAACCCTTTCCCCTTACAGAACAGCGCCTTTCACCGCAAAGGGATGGGAGGAGGAGACGCGGAGATTCTATGCTCTCCCTCTCCCCGCGTCCCCGCGTCTCCCCTTCCTTCTTCTCTAACGCACGATAATCCGTCTCACTCTTCTTACCCAGTACGCCCCGTCGTATCCTGCGGCGATCAGGCGCAGGTGCCCACTTTCGAGAGAAAGGATCACCCGGTCATCTATGAGGGTCGCGGAAAGGTCGAAGTTCGTCTCGTAGCCGTCCTCGGCGATCACCCGTACCGTCTGTGCCCCCTCCTTCGGCTTCCCTTCTTCTAGGATAAGGGAGAGCGGAACCCCGGTGTACTCCTGCGAGGGAACGTAGGTGGAACTCCCGCGAAGCTCGGCGGTGATCGTCACCGCACGATCTTCCCAGTCCGAGTAGCGGAAGGTGTACGGCGCCGAGAGAGCCCCTTCGACCCGTGCGCTGTCGGGGGAGGAGAACGGGTCGAAGACCGAGGTGTAGTAATAGATCCCACCGGCAAGGAGAGCAAGGACCACGGTGAGGGTGAGGAGGTGCTTCCACCACGAGGAGGAGCGAGGGGTCTCTCCGTTTGCCTCTTGCGGGACGAGACGCGAGGCGATCAAGAATCGGCGGATGTCCCACCCCAGGTAACCGCCGAAGAACGCCCCGGAGACGAGGGAGAGAGCGGCCATCACCAGGATGAACACCGGCGAGACCCCTGAGAAGTAGATCGCCTGGAAGACAAAGACGTTCGAGGCCGAAGCGATCGCAGCGGTGAGCATCGTCAGCAAGAGGGAGGGACGGCGGGAGATCCCCATCCAAGGTCGACGAGGAGGCCCTCCACCAGGGAGATGAGGACGATCACCACCCCGTGCGTCCCCCCGGAGAGGAGCTCGATTGCCCCCTTGGTCACACCGGTGAGCGTCCCCGAACCGAACTTTCCGATGAGCAGTCGGGCGAGGATCGGCCACAGGATGTGGAGCCCCGCGATCAGCTGCCCGGCACCGAACGGGACCCCGAAGAGGCGATTGATCAGGTTCCCGATGTAGCCGACGTAGGTCGAGAGAACCCCACCGATCGATGCAAGGAGCGCTACAAGGACGATCTCGCGGATATCTAAGAGCGGCCGTCTTCCCCTTGCCTCTGTGCTCATCGCCTCTTCCTACGGGAGATCGAGCTCGATTTTAACGAGGAACTTCACGCTTCTAAGGCTTGTCCCCGCTAGGAGGAGGACGGAGTCGTCATAGACGAAGCGCATGTACCCGCTCTTTTGTGGATCGAGGAAGGCGCCGTCGCGCTTGAAGGCGACGATGAATCGGTCATCGTGCGCGATAAGCTGCGAGGAGACGACTTGAGAGTACCCGTCCTCCGCAAACAGGGTGATCGTATACCCAGAGGAGGCCAGGGCGTCGTTGAAATCCTCATCGTCGTAGTGGATCCCTTCTTCCGGCCCGGGAGCACGATCGTCATCCACATAGGCGACGAGCCGCCACAGGGGAAGACCGGTGTAGGTGTGGGTCTCCCCTTTGCTCGTCACGGTCACCGTCGCGGTGTGGCACGGACACCCCACTCCGGCCTCAAGTTCGCTGCGGGACAGTGTTCGCGTGATCGCCCCGCGCATGAGGAGGGAGTAGTCCTCGTAGGTCCCGAGGATGTCGATTTGGGTCACCATCTTCGCTGAGATCGCCCCTTCGAAGTGCGGATTCTCCTCCCCGACCAGCACGACGCGCAACGGACCGGGATCGTAGGGCATGTAGGACCCGTTCTCTTTGTACGCCAGGATCCAGGTCCCTTCCGAACGATCGAGGAAGAGGCCGGCGTTGTAGTTCATCGTGTACCCGTCCGCGGCGGTGACGAGGATCGTTGTGTCGGAAGGGACGTTCCCGATCAGGGTCGCGATGGGGACGCCGGTGTAGGTTGCTGTGTAGTCCACGCCGACAGAGTTGGTGAACGTCCCCGGAGCCGTCACCGCATTGAGCGCTTCCAGGTCGGCGATCGTGTAGGTGGTGCTCCTCTCCCCAATCATCACGGTGAGGCTCCCCCCTGGAGTGAGGATGGTCTCCTCCCCGACCGCTCTCCGCTCGGGGAGCGCCCCACCGTCGTAGTTCACAATCAAGTAGGCGACGTTCTTCACCATCAGCCCGGTGGTGGAGGGTCGGCCGGCGTAGTAATGGGAGAGTTCCTCCCCGAACGCGCTTTGCATGTCATCGTTTGAGAACCGTTCATCTTCAGGGAGGAAGACGAGGATCGGTGCGTCTCCTCCTACACTCTTCCCATCCTTTGTGAGGGCGAGGATCGTCTCGCCGGCCGGGGTAGACCCGTAGAGGACCTCATAAGGGATCTCCTTGTAGTAGCCGTCCGTCGCCACCACGGCCAACAGGTCCCCGTTATCCATCCCGCCGACCGCACTGAGAAGGTCTCGGATCAGCCCCCCGGAGTAGGTATGTGCCTCCTTCCAGTTTTCGTTATCCGCGTTGAAGACCGGCCCCTGGTAAGCGACAGTCCCTGTTACCTGCGGAGTGGACGCGAGGTCCACCTCGACAACCGTGGTCCCTTTTTGCACGAGGACCGCAACCCCTGTGTCGGCCAGCACGATTGTGCTCAGTCCGAGCATCAATCCCAACAGTATCACAACCCCAAACCTCTTCTTCATCGTTGTCCCTCCATAATTGGTGATGTTCGAATCGCCGTCGCCTGCACCAGGGCAAGGACCTCACTCCCTTTGGTCAGCCCTAACTCCTCGATCCTCCTTCCCGTATGAAGCGTGTTCAGCTCGAACCCCCCTCCGGCGAGGATGAGGTTTGTCACTTGGCCGAGCCGGCGAACCTTCTTGACCCACGTGGGAAAGGCGTTCTCCGCGCTGCAAAGAGCCGGGTGGGATTCCTTCGGCACAATGAGAACCGCCTCCGGCGGGATCTCGATCGAAAGGGTCTCCTCCGCAGAGAAGGAGAGGATGGTCAAGCGCTCCTCTCCCAGGGCGACCCGGCAGAGCGCCCCCTCTCGCTCCAGCACCTGCACGCGGAAGGTGTTCTTGGCAAGGAGAGGAGATCCTTCCGGGGGGTACGGCTGTACGCGGGGGCTGGCTTCGGCAAGGTGCAGGCGTTCCGACCAGAGGAGGTGTTCCATCACCTCACGCGAGGTCCCCGCCGCCACCAGCAGATCGACCATATCAAGGTTCAGGAGGTCCGCCAGGGACCGGATCTCAGCTAGTCCCGGAGCCGGTCGGCTCCCGTGCTCGATCCGCGAGAGGCGGGTGAACTCAATCCCTGTTACGCCTGCCACCTCGCGCAGGCTCAGACCGGCCTTGACCCTTGCTCGTTTGATCATCTCTCCGAAGCGCATCTTTCCCATGGTTTGAGGAGCAGTTTAGTCTCCTTGTTGACAAATGTCACAACCGGGACGGACCGCCTTTTACCGGGTACAATGGCACTCATGTCGCATGAGCGGATGCAGAAGAACCAAGAGAGGCTGACGCAGGGACCGATCACCCACTCCCTCCTCCGTCTTGCGTGGCCGATCATGCTCTCCAACCTCTTTCAGACCGTCTACAACCTCGTCGATACCCTGTGGCTCGGCCGACTAGGGAAGGTGGCGGTCGCCGCTCCGACGATCGCGTGGCCGCTCGTCTTCCTTGTGATCTCGCTCGGGGCGGGGGTTACCATCGCCGGGACCGCACTCGTCGCCCAGTACACTGGTGCCCGCCGCCACGAGGAGGCGAATCTCGCTGCAGGACAGGTCTTCACCTTCACCTCCATCCTTGCTGTGATCCTCGCCGCGGGCGGGGCGATGGCCGCGCACCCGCTGATGGTACTGATGGGGGCCGGGCCGGACCTCCTCGAACCGGCTGCGTCGTACCTGCGCATCATCTATGCCGGGATCCGGCGATGTTCGGGATGTTCATCGTCACCGCGCTCCTGAACGGCGTCGGGAACACGGTTACCCCCATGAAGCTGATGGGGGTCTCGGTCGTATTGAACATCGTCTTCGATCCACTATTCATCTTCGGCTGGGGGCCGTTCCCCGCTGGGGGGTCGCCGGGGCGGCTGTGGCGACCATCCTCTCCCGTGGGATAGTTGCTATCTATGGGATCTACCTTCTCTTCTCTGGTAAGGTGGAGATTCAGCTGCGCCTACATCACCTGCGCCTCCACTGGGAGACGATCAAACGCATTATCGTGATCGGACTTCCCGCCTCCCTTGGTCAAACGGGAACGGCGCTTGGGTTCTCGATCATGACAGGAATCCTCGCCCGGTTCGGCACCGCTGTGGTGAGCGCGTTCGGGATCGGAAACCGGATCATCTCGATTGTCACCATGCCGGCGATGGGCCTCGGTCAGGCGACGGCAACGATGGTCGGCCAGAACCTGGGGGCCGAGGAGACGAAACGGGCGGAGCGGTCCGCTTGGACCGGGATGGGAATCTCGACCGCCTTCCTCCTTGCAGGGAGTGTCGCGGTCTATGCCTTGCGCGCCTCGCTCGTCCGCGTCTTCATCGACGATCCCGAGGTGATCAGTCTGGGGGCACAGATGTTTGCCATCACCGCGATGGCCTTCCCGTTCATGGGGATCCTCCAGGTTATCATCGGAACCTATCAGGGGTCGGGACACACTGTCTACTCCATGTTTTTCAGCCTTTTCCGCCTGTGGGGGATGCGCATCCCCCTCGTCTACTTCCTCGGGTTCACGCTCGCCATGGGGGCCGATGGGGTGTGGTGGGCGATGTTCATCTCGAACTTTGGAACCGCGATCCTCTCCCTGGGGTTCTTCCTCTCCGGGAACTGGAAGCGTCGCGTGATCAAGGGAGAGCCTCTGCTGATCGAGCCGGTGCCCGTTGATGCGAGATCGAGCGAAACGGTCGTAGAGGAGACCCACCCCTTGCAAAGGTGACTTTCTCCTTCTAATCTCTCCTAAAAGCAATGCCACCGCAGAGAGAGCCGAGAATGCTTAAGATGGGTAAAATGATCTTCAAACAATAATGAAGACGTTCAGTTGCGCCTTGACTCAAAGGCCAAAAAGACTCTGCGTGCTCCGCGCCCTCTGCGGTAAGAAGTGATTTCGATAAGGAGATATGATGAGGACGATCACCATCGATGAGGCGCCACGATTTGTGGGCGAGGAGGTCACTATACGCGGTTGGCTGTATAACAAGCGTTCGAGTGGGAAGATCCTCTTCCTGCAGCTCCGCGACGGGACCGGGGTCATTCAAGGGGTCCTCACCGAGCCGGATTCACCGGAGCTCTTTGCCACGGCCGAGCACCTCACGCGTGAGACCTCCCTGATCGCCAACGGCACGATCCACGAGGACAGACGCGCGCCGAGTGGGTGCGAACTCCAGCTGACCGGTCTCACGATCGTCCACGAGCCAACCGAGCCGTTTCCGATCGACCTTACGGAGCACACCCCCGGTTTCTTGATGGACCATCGTCACCTGTGGATGCGTACCGGGAGACAGGTCCCGATCCTGCGCATCCGTGACGCCGTCTTCCGGGCCATCCGCGACTTCTTCCACGAGCGCGGGTTCGTGGCGACCGAGGCCCCCATCCTCACCGGGACCTCGGTGGAGGGGACGACCACCCTCTTTGAGGTCGACTACTTCGGGGAAAGAGCGTACCTCGGGCAGAGTGGCCAGCTCTACCTGGAGGCGACTGCGATGGCACTGGGGAAGGTCTACTGGATCGGCCCGGTCTTCCGTGCGGAGAAGTCGAAGACGCGTAAGCACCTGACCGAGTTCTGGATGGCCGAAGCGGAGATGGCCTACTTTGACCATGCGGAGAACCTCCGCCTGCAGGAGGATCTCATCGCCTACATTGTTGAATCTGTGACGCGAGAGCGCAAGCGGGAGCTCGATCTACTAAAGCGGGACATCGATAAGCTTCGCGAAGAGATCTCTTTACCCTTCCCCCGTGTGGACTACGCCGATGCGATCGATCTTTTGCAGGAGATGGGGCATGAGATCTCCTTTGGGGATGACTTCGGCGCTCCGCATGAGGCCTCTCTCGGTGAGCGCTTCAAGAGGCCAGTCTTCATCGAGCGCTTCCCCGTCTCGATGAAACCGTTCTACATGAAACGCGATCCTGCCGATCCCTCCCGTGTCCTTGCCGCGGACCTGATCGGGCCTGAAGGCTACGGGGAGCTGATCGGTGGGAGCCAGCGCGTCGATACGTTGGAAGAACTCCAGACTCAACTTAAGGAGAGTCACCTCTCGAGTGAGCCCTACGAGTGGTACCTCGACCTGCGCCGTTACGGGTCGGTCCCTCACTCCGGGTTCGGTTTGGGCGTAGCACGGACGATCGCCTGGATCTGTGGGGTCCCCCACATCCGCGAGACGATCCCGTTCGCGCGCCAGATCAACCGTCTCTATCCGTGAATCCGTTCTATCTGACCTCCACCTTGACAGACCCCGCGGCAGTTGTTATACTGCCGCGCTTGGTTGGAGATGGTAAGAGCACGTAGTGTGCTCTTTTTGAATATTTCCCACCTTCGGCAACGGAGGCTGTGGCAGTCACCACCAAACAACAAGGGGAGCTTTCGCCGCGAGATGACACTCGAAGTACGGCGAGTCCGCGACAAGGTGTCGGCCGAACGTGGGTTTACAACCCAGACGGGCAGAGTAAAGGAGCGCTGTTTAACCTCCTTGGCAGCGTAAACCTTTTGTCCGGGAGGCCGCCGTTCGAATCGGTATGGGCGAGGGAAACCGGGCTCCCCTCTTCCCTCCTTACTCTTCTTTCAGTTTGATCAGGATGTCGACCGCGGCCGACTGTTCTCCAACGATGAACGGGTTGAGATCGATCTCTTCGATTGCTGGAAGGTCGAGACTCAGTTCTCCTAACCGGTGCAGGGTATCGGCCAGAGCGCCCAGGTCGACCGGGGATTGACCGCGAAAGGCTTCCAACAGAGGAAAGGCACGAATCGAGCGGATCATCCGCTCCGCCTGGATAGGCGAGAGCGGGGCAACCCCGAACGATACATCCTTCAACGCCTCGACGAGCGTCCCTCCAATACCGAACATGAGGACCGGGCCAAAAGAAGGGTCGCGATCCATCCCGAGGATCAACTCGCGTCCGGAGAGGGTCGGCTGCAGGAGGATCTTCCCCTCGCGTAGCCCCTCCCGTGCGATCAGCTCGTGTAACCCTTCAATCGCACGATACAGCTCCTCCTCGTTTGCGATCCCGGTGATCACCGCCCCTCGCTCGAAGCGATGGAAGAGGCCGGGAGCGTCGACCTTGGCGACCATGGGGAACCGCGCCTCATGCGCAAAGGCAAGAGCGTCCTTCCTATCATCGACATAGGCGAAGGGACAAGCCTTGATCCATAGGCCGAGAGGAGATCCACCCCTTCTGCAAACGTCAAGGAGACCCGCCCTGCCTGCCGGGCCGAATCGATCACCCGCTCCGCTTGATCCCGATCGAACACGATATTGCTGAGCTTATCAGGCGACCGTTGCACCCGCTGGAATTCTCCTACCCGGCAGAGGGAGGCGAGGGCGTCGACCGCGGTCTCGGGCATGGTGTAGACGGGGATCTTCTCCTCTTGCAACCGTTTCTTGAACTTCGCCACGCTTGCGCTGTGACTCAAGGTGCAGACGAGGATCGGTTTATCCGGATTCTCTTTGGCCACCCGTAAAATCCCTTCAGATACTGCTTCCGGTGACTCCTTGAAGACGAGGGGGGGACGGAAGATGACGATCGCTGAGTCGGCGGTGGAGAGGACCATTCTCAACGTCTGTTCGTAGTCGTAGGAATCGGCCGTGGCGATCATGTCGATCGGGTTCCCTAGCCCCGCCTCCGGGGGGAGGAATGAGGCGAGCCTCTCCTTAACCTCGGGTGGAAGCGGAGGGACCTCGATCCCAACGCGCTCACAGGCATCGGCGGTGATGATCCCCGCCCCGCCGGCGTTCGTCAGGATCACCGTCCTTCGCCCTTTAGGGATCGCTCCCCACTTGGCGGCACCGAGGACGGTGAGCGCCTCTCTGATCGAGGCGACGCGGATCGCACCGCTCTGAGTCAAGAAGGCATCAACGATTGCATCAGAGGTTGCCAGCGATCCGGTATGCGAAGCGACCGCCGCTTGTCCGGCCTGTGTCCGTCCGGCCTTCAACACGATGACCGGCTTTGTGCGCCCGATCTTCTCCACCAGCGGCCGGAACTCCGCCGGGTCGGCGAGGCTCTCGAGATAGAGGAAGATCAGTCGGATCTGATCATCGGTCGCCAGGTGGGCGAGAAGTCGTTCTCCGACAGACCGGCCCGGTTTCCCAGGTTTACAAACTGCGAGACCCCCAGGTACATTCCCTCGAAGAACTCGAGGACCGTCTCCCCCAGCGACCCGCTCTGGGAGACAAAGGCGATCTCCCCATTTTTTGGGAACCAACGCGAGAAGGAGGCATTCAATGAGACCTCCGGGGCGCTGTTGATGATCCCCATACAGTTCGGGCCGACTACGTTCAAGGAGTAGCGCTCAATGAGGTCACGCAATCGCTCCTCCCGCTCGATCCCCTCCTTCCCGCTCTCCTTGAACCCCGCGGTGATGATCACCAGGTTTGCGATCCCCGCTGCGCCACACTGTTCGACGACAGGGAGTACAAGGTCTTTATTGATTGCAAGGACGGCAAGATCGACCACACGAGGAAGGGCGTTAACAGAGGCGTAACAGGAAAGCCCCTCGACCGTCTCGTACTTTGGGTTCACCGGGTAGACCGTCCCTGTGTAGCCGCAACGCACGATATTGCGGAGGATCTCGCCCGCGACCGACCCTGGGCGCGAGCTGGCCCCCACCACAGCGACCGAACGGGGTGATAAAAGACGTGAAAGATCCTTAGACATGAGGTTGCACGATAACTGCAACGGATGCCCCGTCCGGAAGGGCGGGTGTGGATTTGTGCAATCCGAACTGCACTCGATGTCCAGTTCGGATTGTGAGCTTCTTAGAGAAGGTGCTCATTGGGAAGTTTCCTGGGCTTTAGGACCGGTATTGGGAACATGTTCTACCCCCAACGTCGGAGGCCTGTCTACCTTATGGATGCGACAGGCAGGCGAGCTCCTTGGGGGTGTAATACTCCGTTCGGTGCTTACTACACCCCCCGGGGTTGCTTTCGATACGACAACGAGGTGCATCAAACTGCAACATGAGAATCAACTCCTCTTAGATCTTTTGGTTTTGCTTCTTGAAGCCCGCCCGGAAGGGCGGGGCTTCACTCTCCAATATGATGTCTAGCAAAGGAGCAAAGGTGGTGGAGACGAGCGGATTCGAACCGCCAACCCCCTGCGTGCAAAGCAGGTGCTCTCCCAGTTAGAGCTACGTCCCCAGATTTCTTACAGACAGGATTATACCGGCCCGCTTATCGTGATCAACCGGCGTTAAAAATACACAAAGTGACAGACGTGCCAGGCGGTGTTGAAAGACCAGGTTACGGCGAGGGAAAGATTGAGCACTGCAGCGATTCGCTTTCCTTTGAGCAAGATGTAGAATGGTCCGATAAGACCGACGACCCTGAGGGAGATGAGGAGACCGAGGTCGACAGTCCTTCCCTTCAACCAAGGGAGGAAGTAGAACCCCTGAAGGAGGTACCCCAACAACGAGAGAAAGATGAAGACCCGCGGATCCAATCCGTGCTCCCGCGCAAGGCCTGTCGCTCGGTCCACCCACTTCAAGACGTACCGCTTAACGAACTTTCTCACCAGAATGTTACCAACCCGGTCCGGCGCGTCAGCCACCTAGAAATTGGAGCATCTTCCGCCGAACGCTGAAAGATTAGGATACCTCACTCGGATGTCGGATGCAACAGGAGGAAAGTTCAGGTAGGGAAACCTCTCTCTCTTTTGGGTATCATGGTCCTCCTATGACAGAGTCTAAGAGAGTTACCACCCTCTCCCACAGACACCTGCTGCCGGTGGGGGAGGCGCTCCTCACCGCCCTCATCTGGTCCTCCTCCTTTATTGGGGTGAAGGTCGTTCTCCGCTACACCGGCCCACTTACAACGGCTGGGTTGCGCTACTTTCTTGCCTTTCTCTTCCTCTTCCCTTGGTTGTGGCAGAAGAGGCGTTCCTCTCCGTCCCTCCACCCGACAGCAGTGGTCGCGCTTTGCTCTTATGGGGCTCTTTCAGTACACGATCGGAAACGGCGCCCTCTTCTTCGCCCTAAAGACACTCCCGGCAACCACCGGATCCCTCGCCCTGTGCCTGGTCCCAATCCCGTCCTGTTGCTGGGGATAATACGGCTCAAGGAGCGGCCCCGCCCCCTTCAACTCTTGGCGCTCACGATCACGCTTGGGGGGAGTGTTCTCTTTTTTTCGCCTAGTGGGTTGGAGTTACGAGAGCCGCTCGCTCTTGGGCTCCTTGGAGTGGCGATCCTTAGCTTTTCTGCATTTCCCGTGCTGGCGCGGGAGGTCGCCCGCGGCCGCCAGGTGGACAACATCACCCTGACGGGGATCCCCCTGGGGATCGGGGGAGGCCTACTTCTCCTCCTTGCTGCGGTGCTGGAGGGGATCCCTCACATGCCCCCCTTCGCCTGGGGGGTGATCTTGGGCCTCGCGGTGGTGAACACCCTCCTCGCCTACCTCCTCTACAATCATGCTCTGCAAGACCTCACTGCGATAGAGGCGAACGTGATGCTCAACCTCACCCCGCTCGGTACGGCGGTCATCGCTTGGGGGGCCCTGGGCGAACGCCTCGTTCCGATTCAGATAGTTGCCATGTTTCTGGTTGTGGTGGGGGCGAGTCTCATGCAGTGGAAAAAGGGAAGGGATTGGGGTAAACGTGGATAGACGGATTGAAATCCTCTGAGCGGGGATCTATGATCGTCTCCGTAAGCCATAGAGGAGAAAGTAGGATGACCGGTCAGCGGGCGTTGATTGTGATCGATATGCAGCGAGGCTTCCTCGAAGCGGGATATCCCTTATTCTGCGGAGAGACGACGCGGCGGGTGATCGAGCCGATCCGCCGGTTGATTGCGGAGGGACTGAAGCGCAAGACTCCCCTCTTCTTCACCGCGGACACGCACGAACCTGGTGATAAAGAGTTTGAGGTCTTCCCGCCCCACTGCCTCCGGGGGAGCGTCGAGGCACAGATAGTACCGGAGCTTGCCGACTACTTACAATATGCAAGGTTGATTGAGAAGCGTCGCTTCAGTGCCTTCTTCGATACCGACCTTCACCACTCCCTGCAACAGGGTGGGGTGACCCGGTTGACCGTCTGCGGAGTGTGCACTGATATCTGCGTCCTGCATACGGTCGCCGATGCACGCATGCGCGATTACGAGGTCGAGGTGGTAAGGGATTGTGTCGCCTCATTCGACGAAAAGGCGCAGAGCTTCGCCCTCGATCATATGGAGAAGGTTCTCGGAGCGCGGATCGTCTGAAGGGAGAGGAATGAAGGAGAAAGAGCGGTTTATTCCTGCCGAAGAGGTCCTCGCTGGTGAGACGGCTGATATCTACTTCCTCCACGCCCGCCGTATCCTCGAGGCGGAAGGGATCGATCCGCACGTCATCATGGAGGTATTCCCCTCCCGCAACGGGATCCTCTGCGGGATGACGGAGGTGGAGCAGCTCCTCAACCAGGTCCTCCCACCTAAGGGTGAGGCGTGGGCCATCCCCGAGGGGGAGACGATTGAGAGACGGGAGATAGTGCTTCGCATCAGCGCTCCCTACCGATCTTTCGGGATCTACGAGACGGCGATCCTGGGGACTCTCGCTCAGGAGAGCGGATGGGCGAGCGCGGCACGCGTCTGTGTAGAGGCGGCGGGCGGGATCCCGGTGATCCATTTTGGCGCGCGGCATGTCCACCCTGATGTCTCCGCACGACTCGAGTACGCAGCGGTCGTGGGCGGGTGCGTCGGATGCGCCACCCCAGCCGGGGCGGCACTCGCCGGGATCGACCCATCAGGGACGATCCCCACGCGCTCATCCTCTGCGTCGGGGACACGGTAAGAGCGATCGAGGCGTTCGATCGACAGATCGATCCGCAGGTGAAGAGGATCGCCCTTGTCGACACGTTCAAGGACGAAGCAGAGGAGAGCCGCGCGTCGCCCGCGCACTCGCGGGGCGCCTGTGGGGGTACGGCTGGATACCCGGCCGAACGGGGCCGGGTCACGCCGGAGTTAGTCCATGAGGTGCGCGCCCGTCTCGACCAGGCAGGGTTCGACCACGTACGGATCGTGGTCTCCGGCGGGATCGATCCGGCCCGCATCGCCCTGTTCCGGGATCGCGGTGCACCTGTCGATGCATTCGGGATCGGGAGCGCCATTTCAAGCGCTGCTCCGATCGACTTCACCGCCGATATCAAGCAGGTAGATGGCCGGCCGGTCGCCAAACGGGGGAGGATCCCCGGGGTTACACCAAACTCCCGTCTTAAGCGCATCATCTGACGCGGTTTGAGCCCCTCACACCCGCGAGCTAACATCTCAGTAGACCAATGTCTGACACTGAGCGTATCACTCTGAAGCTTGCCCGCCTCCCCTCCTCTCCCGGGGTCTACCTGATGAAGGACGCTGAAGGACGGTGATCTACGTGGGAAAGGCCGCGGTATTGAAGAACCGCGTGCGCTCCTACTTCCATTCCCCGCAGGGGATGACGAGAAAGACGAGGAGGTTGGTATCTGAGATCGCCGATTTCGAGGTGATCCAGACCGCCACCGAGGCGGAGGCGTTCCTCCTCGAGGACAACCTGATCAAACACTACCAGCCACGGTTCAACATCCGGCTGCGGGACGATAAGCGCTACCCCTACTTGAAGATCACTGATGAGCCCTACCCGCGGGTGATGATCGTCCGCCGCCGCAGGGATGACGGAGCACGCTACTTCGGCCCGTACACGAACGCCAAGGCGATGCGTTCGCTCCTCAAGCTCGCCCAGAAGCTCTTTCCGATTCGTACCTGCACGCTCAACCTGCCATTGAAGAATCCCCGCCGGGTCTGTCTCAACTACCACATCGGCCGCTGCCTGGGGCCGTGCGCCGGCTGCGTAAGTGAGGAGGAGTACGCACAAGCCGTGGAGGGAGCGGCGATGCTCTTCGAGGGGCGGGTGGTCGGCCTGATGAGGCGACTGCGGAGGAGAATGGCAAGAGCGGCGGCTGCGGAACGGTTCGAGCTGGCGGCGCACCTGCGTGACCAGATCACCGCCCTCTCCCGGGCCCTCGAACGGCAGTCGGTCGCCCTCTCCGATCTAGCGGACCGGGATGCGATCGGGGTGGCGATCGAGGAGGACCGCGCCTGTGTCGAGGTCTTCCTCGTTCGTGCAGGGCGCCTCTCCGGGCGGGAGACATTCTACCTGCGGGCTCCCGAAGACCCGAGCGCCGCGGAGGTTATCTCCGCCTTCCTCACCCAGTACTACTCCGCTGCGACCACGATCCCCCAGGAGGTCCTCCTCCCGGTGGAGATCACAGAATCAGACCGGGTCAGTGACTGGCTCTCCTCGTTGCGAGGTCATCGGGTGAGGCTGAAGAGACCAAAGAGGGGGGAGAAACACCGCCTCGTTGAGATGGCGAACGAGAACGCGCGCTACTCCCTCAAGGGGGAGAGGATCTCCATCTCGCTCCGCGCAGAGACGACCACCGCTCTCGCTGAGCTTGCCGAGGCGCTCTCCCTGTCCTCCTTTCCGCAGCGGATCGAGGCGTTCGACATCTCGAACACGCAAGGGGAAGAAGCGACCGGCTCGATGGTCGTCTTCGAGAACGGCCGCCCACGCCGCGACGCCTACCGCCGGTTCAAGGTGAAAATCTCCGGGAAGCCGGACGACTACGCGATGATGGCCGAGGTCCTCCGCCGTCGCTTCCGTCGTGGCCTCGCCGAGCTGAACGACCCCAGTGTGTCCCACGGGAAGTTCTCGCAGTTTCCCGATCTCTTGCTGATCGACGGAGGAAAGGGGCAACTGAACGTCGCCGTGTCCGTCTTGAGAGAGCTTGAGGTCGATGGGATCGAGACGATCGGCCTCGCCAAGCGACACGAGGAGGTCTTCCAGCCAGGGAATTCGGACCCTACCGTGCTTCCCGCAGAGAGCAAGGCCCTGTTGCTATTGCGCCAGATCCGCGACGAAGCTCACCGGTTTGCGATTCAATATCACCGTCGCCTACGCTCCCGCCGCAGCCTCTCCTCGCAGCTCGATGAGATTCCAGGAATAGGACCGAAGAGGAGATCGGCCCTCATCAAGCGTTTCGGCTCGCTCGAACGGCTCTCACGAGCAAGCTCGATGAGATTCCAGGAATAGGACCGAAGAGGAGATCGGCCTCATCAAGCGTTTCGGCTCGCTCGAACGGCTCTCACGAGCAAGCGTCGATGAGATCGCCGCCCTCCCTGAGATCTCCCAACCTCTCGCCGAACGGATCGTCGAGGTACTCGGTACTCGAGGCTCGACAGCTACGTGATATTGGAGCCTGATAGTCACCTGCGGCACGGATTCGATAAGCCTTAGAAGGAGTTCCTTGTTCCTGCTGAACTCTAGTGTTGGATTACAAGACCAGACCCTCTTCAAGCGCGCAGCCTGCGTGATGATGCATGGCGCTTCGTCCCTCCATGGTTGGACGGAGTGCGGCTTTGACCGGGTTTACAGCGCTAGTGGAAAACGGTTCTAGCCTGCACAGGCTATCAGCTCTCCCGCCTACCTGTATCTGGACGGGAAAATGGGAGCCGCTTTCGTCTCCGCTATCGCTTGGCGCATCCCTCGCATTGGAGGTGATCGAGCGATGGTGACGAAACTTACCAGTGAGACCGATCAACGGCTGAAAGATGCTTGGAGTTGTATTCTTGATTGCGGGTGCGGTGCTATTGGTGGTCGAGCACTAGAAACAGCGCTTCACAACACGCTATGTAGAATAGGGGTCAGGTCTTCGAAAGCGCCGTCTAAAGCTGGAGGTGTGTAGTTGGTGGAAGTCCGATACAGGGAAGGGATAGCGAACCACCCTGTCCTCGAGTCATGCGCTGGTGTCGGTAACGGCATGGGTGAAGCGTTGACAGGGGTAGATGTAAGCCGGGTATTGAGCCGTGAAATTGACCCTAATACTTCAGGGTGCCTCCGTTATGAAGATAGACGAGGGGCAACATCGAGTGTACCGCTAAATCGCGAGGTACATTGGGACCCTGCGCGGTCTGAGACCCCGTGCGCACATCTAAGCACATCTTACGGAAGACGGGAGATCCCATGGTTGGCCATGGTGGGTAGCACTGTGGTCCGCACCATGAATCCCAAGGGAGAACGATGGTGATGAACGGCCATGGGAAGTCGGACAACTCCGTACTACCGAAGAAGCTTCCGAACAAGGGTGGTGGTGCGCCATCATCTACGGAGGGAGTAGAGGGAAGGGAGTTGGCCAAGGGGAATCTGGTTCAGCAAAACAGAGACCACACTCAGAGGTGGGATACTCTGCAACATGCGCTGGAACGGATACGGCAGGCAGCAAAGAAGGACAGGAAGCTACGGTTTACCGCACTTTGGCACCACGTGTACAGAGTCGAATCTCTACGCAAAGCATTCCTCAGCTTGAAGCGAGAGAGTGCAGCAGGGGTAGACGGTGTAACGTGGAGGCAGTACGCAGAGGGATTGGAGGAAAGACTGACAGACCTGTCAGCGAGACTGCAGCGAGGTGCATATCGAGCGAGGCCAGTCAAACGGGTGTATATCCCCAAGAGGGATGGAAGGCAGAGGCCAATTGGCGTCACCGTACTGGAGGACAAGGTTGTCCAGAAGGCGACTGTCGAGGTGCTGAATGCAGTCTACGAGACTGACTTTCTCGGATTCTCCTATGGATCTCGACCGGGGCGCAACGCGCACAATGCGCTGGATGCGTTGTCGGTAGGGATGAGGAGGAGGAAGGTAAACTGGGTGCTCGATGCAGACATACGTGGTTACTTTGATGCTATCGATCACGAATGGCTGGTGAAGTTTGTCGAGCACCGGATTGCGGACAAGCGCGTCGCGCGCCACATCAAGAAGTGGTTGAACGCCGGCGTGTTAGAGGATGGGAAGCGAACATATCAAGAGACAGGGACGCCGCAGGGGGGAAGTATCAGCCCGCTGCTGGCGAATATCTACCTCCACTATGTGTTTGACCTGTGGATCCAACAGTGGCGTAAGCGTGAGGCACGAGGAGAAGTGATAGTTGTGCGTTACGTTGATGATATCGTTGTTGGATTCCAGTATCGGGATGATGCTGAGCGGTTCTTGGAGGAACTAGGGGAGCGATTCCATAAGTTCAACCTTGAGTTGCACCCTGAGAAGACACGTCTGATTGAGTTTGGTCGCTATGCAGCGAGAACCGGAGACGGCGTGGAGAGGGTAAACCAGAGACTTTCAACTTTCTTGGAATGACGCACATCTGCGGTAAGACCAAGAAGGGGAGGTTTCAGGTGATTCGGCAGACGATGGTACAGAGGATGTGTGCGAAGTTAAAAGAGCTGAAGATAGAGCTCAGGCGACGCATGCACTTTCCCGTTCCGGAAGTGGGCCGATGGTTAAAGTCGGTCCTGAGGGGACACTACCAGTATTATGGTGTGCCTGGCAACAAGTATGCGCTGAACCAGTTTCGTCATCAGGTAGCCCGACTTTGGTATCGCGTGCTATTACGGCGCAGCCAGAGGAAGCGGTTAAACTGGGAGCGAATGAAACGGCTCAGCAAGCGCTGGTTGCCATATCCGCGTATTGTGCATCCTTATCCTGAACGGCGTCTACGCGTCACTACCTAAGGCAGGAGCCCGGTGCGGTAGTGCCGCACGCCGGGATCTGTGCGGGGGGTGCTGGGCAACCGGCATTCCTACCGCGACACTTTTGGTCTTTGTTCTGTTATGCTTGCCTTGACAAGTACACACTCAGAGAGGTGGTTAACTTCTTGGAGCTGTACTACTCCACCATAAACGTCGTCGTGGGCCGTCAAATTGGAGAAACACCAAGAATGAAGACTTGACCCCAATTACCCCCGTCTTTCCCTCCCTTCCCTCTGCGTGCTGGAGCGTTCTTGGCGGTAAGTAAATACCCTCAGCTGAACAGTACGTGCGTGCGCAGGAAGCGCTCCACATCGCGGTAGAACGTCTCGATCGTCTCCGATCTTCGCCAGCCGTGCCCCTCGCCTGGGTATAGGTGGTATTCGTGTGGGACACCGCGGCTCTTGAGCGACGCGACGATCCGCTCTGACTGGTCCTTAGGGACCACCTTGTCCTCCTCCCCCTGGAAGATCGCAATCGGATCTTTGATCCGTTCTGCGGAGAAGACTGGAGAGCGTTCGCGGTAGAGGGCACTCGCCCCCGGGAGCTCACCGATGAGCGAGTCAAGGTAGTGGGCCTCGAACTTGTGCGTCTCCTGGGCTAAGGTGAACAGGTCGGAGACCCCGTACAGACAGAGGGCAGCGCGAAAGACTCCCGGATGCTCGGTGAGCGAACGAAGGACAGTGTACCCGCCGGCACTCCCGCCCATGATCACCATCCGGTTCCGATCCACACGCCCGCTCTCGGCGAGGAACTGCGCGCCAGAGACGACATCATCCACATCGAAGACCCCCCAGTTTCCCTGTAGCGCGTTGCGATACTCCCGGCCGTAGCCGGTGCTCCCGCGGTAATTCACTTCGAGGACGGCATAGCCACGCGAGGTGAAGAACTGGGTCGTTCCATGATACCCAGCGGTGTACTGGGAGGTCGGCCCCCCGTGTACCTGTACGATCACCGGCGGGAGACCGCTCCCGACGAAGGTCCCGTTACGCGGGGGATAATAGAGGCCGTACGCCTTTGCCTTGTTAGATGTCGCCCAACTGATCGGCTCCGGCCGCGAGAGGACGTCGAGGGGGACGGTCTCGGCCGATGAGTAGCGGTGGACACGGGGAAGGTGCTGCCCTGCAAGAGTGCAGGTGACCACGCGAGCCGGGATCATCGACGATTGAGCGATCAGTGCAACGACATCCTCGGTTGGGGATGGCGCGATCTGCTGCAGGAGGGTGTAGTCCGCAAAGTGCTCCTCGAACGACTCGCCGCGGCCTGTCTCGATATCGATCCCCAGCAAGCGATCGATCCCTCTACGCCTCGCCCGGTAGATGATCCTCCTCCCATTGGAGCTGAACCCGTAGGTGTGCAGACCCTGCACCCAGGCCGGAGTCGACAGATCCTCTTCCCCGGTGGTGAGTCGACGGTGCGTCTTCCGGGCCAGGTCATAGAGGAAGAGGTTCCCGTATCCCGGCTCGTCGCTCACATAAGCAAGGGACCGCCCGTCGGGGGAGAACTCCGGCTGGAAGATCGCCACCCCGTCGCCTCCTGCAACCCGCTCACTTCCGCGTACGCGGGGGAGGCCATCGCCAGAGAGGGTCAGGCTAGCAGGGTGAGGTCGGTTTCGTCCCACGGCATGTGTGGGTGATCCCATGCGATCCACGCGACCCGATCCCCTGCGGGGTGCCAGCAAGGTTGCATGTAGAAATCACGCCCGCAGGCGAGTC
>LZCG01000029.1_pt1 | contig 24712 bp, 32 predicted proteins | sample 768541 | NCBI WGS metagenome assembly LZCG01 (sample SAMN05200874, study PRJNA324366) | oil field metagenome | isolation source: sample BH-FW-1 from oil reservoir | place: India: Bombay High | collected 2015-07-11
CAGATGAATCATTAGCAAATGATGCAAAATGTCATCAATTTGGAACGAAAAAGTCATTTTTTCAATTCATTTTTTTCTAAAAATAAACGATTAGACATTTCGCAAAACCAATTGGTAAAGAATAATAGGTACCTTCCTGTTTTTAGATTGGCATTAGCCAAAATTTTTTACAGATGCTTTGATATCGTCTCTTTTGGATAGCGTTTTTTAGTCTTGATTTTTCTTTTTGACTTGCAGATGTAGTTCTTCCAGTTGTGCCTGGCTAATGGTGGCTGGTGAATCAATCATAATGTCACGACCGGAATTGTTTTTCGGAAAAGCAATAACATCGCGGATAGATTCTCTTCCGGCAAACAACGACACCCATCGATCGAATCCAAAAGCTACGCCACCATGTGGTGGTGCGCCATATTCAAATGCCTCCAACAGAAAACCAAATTGTTTCTGCGCTTCTTCTTCGGTAAAACCCAGTGCTTTGAACATTTTATTTTGCAACTCACGGTCGAAAATCCGTATAGAGCCGCCGCCGATTTCCACGCCATTGATAACCATATCATAAGCATTGGCCCTGATTTTTTCGGGAGCCGTATCGAGAAGGTGTTCATCTTCTTTTTTAGGTGCCGTGAAAGGATGGTGCATGGCATGATAGCGGCCCGATTCCTCATCCCATTCCAGCAATGGAAAATCTACCACCCAGAGGGCAGCAAATTTATTTGGATCACGCAGGTTTAATCGTGTACCCATTTCCAGCCTCAGTTCGTTCAGCGCCTTCCGGGTCGCAGTGGTTTCTCCGGCCAGGATAAGCATCAGGTCGCCGGGTTTGGCTCCAAATTTATCAGCCCAGACCTGAAAATCTTCCTTACCAAAAAATTTATCTACAGACGATTTAAAGCTGCCATCTTCATTATATTTCACATATACCAGCCCTTTGGCGCCGACTTGTGGTTTTTTTACAAAATCAGTCAGCCCATCCAGTTGTTTCCGGCTGTAACCGGCACATCCTTTCGCATTAATCCCGACTACCAATGCTGCCTCATCAAAAAACTTAAAACCTTTTTGTTGTGCCACCTCATTTAATTCGACAAATTCCATCCCAAAGCGGGTATCGGGTTTGTCGGAACCATATTTTTGCATGGCTTCGCTGTAGGATATCCTCGGAAAAGCAGGAATATCAATCCCTTTGATAACCTTAAAAAGATGCTTGGCCAGTGATTCAAACGTATTGAGAATATCTTCTTGTTCCACAAAAGCCATTTCGCAGTCGATTTGTGTAAATTCCGGTTGACGGTCGGCACGAAAATCTTCATCACGAAAGCATTTAACCAATTGAAAATAGCGGTCGTAGCCGGAAACCATCAGTAATTGTTTGAAAGTTTGAGGCGATTGCGGAAGGGCGTAAAAATGTCCGGCATTCATCCTTGACGGTACCACAAAATCGCGGGCTCCTTCAGGGGTGGATTTGATCAGGTAAGGGGTTTCAATCTCAACAAATGCCATATTATTCAGAAACTTACGTGTTTCTATGGCCATGCGGCTGCGCAACAGCAGGTTTTCTTTATTGGGATTTCGCCGCAGGTCCAGATACCGATACTTCATTCGCAGTTCTTCACCGCCGTCGGTTTCGTCTTCAATGGTGAAAGGCGGCGTTTTTGCAGCGTTGAGTATCTGCATGGATTCGACAATAATTTCAACAGAGCCAGTGGGGATATTTTGGTTTTTGTTGCTTCGCTCTGCTACTTTTCCTGTAACCTGAATGACATATTCACGGCCCAGTCTGCGGGCTTTTCTGCAAAGTGATTCTTGGGTTTCCATATCAAAGACCAGTTGTGTAATGCCATAACGGTCGCGCAGGTCGATGAAAGTCATCCCGCCAAGGTCGCGGGAACGTTGCACCCATCCTGACAAGGTGACTACTTGACCTGTATGGTCTATTCTTAATTCTCCACAGGTGTGCGTTCTGAGCATGATTTTCTTTTTAGGAATTTGCGGCGAAAATACGAAAAAAGCGAAGCCTGATTTTGGCTACTTCCTGCCAAAATCAGCAGGAATTTCCCCCCAGGCTTTGGTTTCCCATTTAAGGATACGGTTGGGATAAGTGTTTTCGTGAAGCCATTTTTCAGCCCGGGAAATCAGCGTAAAAACCAAGCTGTTATTGGACGTTCGTGGCAGTTTTGTATTGGCTTTTTTCATCTCTATCCATTTGATGGCTGTGCGGCTGTCAGAATATACCGGCATGGAAAACCCTTTGTTTTTCAGCATGGCCAGGCCGTGCACCAAAGCCAGAAATTCACCAATATTAACTGTGGCATCATCAAAAGGGCCCTGATGGAACAAAAGTTTTCCGGTAGCTGTATCCACACCCTGATATTCCATGATTCCCGGATTGCCACTGCAAGCAGCATCGACTGCAATACTGGGCATCACAGGTTTGCCAATACGTTTTTTCTCAGCTTCTGACAAGTCGGCTCCCGGAGTGGATTTGCTGATAGAAGCATCAGGACCAGCTTGATATGCTTCTTCTGCCATTTTCCGCGAAGGAAACGATTTATACTTTGCGCCCTGAAATCCTTTGATTTGCTGCTGACATGCCGCCCAACTGTTGTAAATGCCCGGAGTGACACCTTGCCAAACCACATAAAACTTTTGCTTTCCTGCCATGCAGCAAATATAAAAGAACCAGAGTAAAATAAAACCAAGACTATTATAATATCATCGATTTTGATTGAAAACTCCCTCTGGTCAGGCCAGGCGGTCGGGGTTATCGGACAAGAATTTTTTCCAGCTTCCTGAGGGATGCGAACTGAATGTAGAAGCGCTTTGTTTTTGAAAAAAATGACACAATGCCGTTGCCAGGCCATCGGTAGCATCCAGATATTTTGGTTCCTCCTTGAAATTCAAAATTTTTTGTACCATTCCGGAAACCTGTTGTTTGGAGGCATTGCCGTTGCCGGTAATAGCTTGCTTTATTTTTCGTGGCGAATATTCAAAAACAGGAATATCCCTCGACAGTCCGGCAGCCAGCGCAACGCCCTGAGCACGTCCCAGCTTAAGCATCGATTGCACATTTTTGCCATAAAACGGAGCTTCCAGAGCCAACTCATCAGGATGATATTCTTCTATAAGCATCATCGTTCGCTCAAAGATTCTTTTTAATTTTAGCGCCTGGTCGGAAAGACGGGTTAATTTAAGCACCCCAAGGGTTATCAATACAGCATGGTTTCCTGATACTTTGATCAGACCATATCCCATCACATTGGTGCCGGGATCAATACCAAGTATAATTCGTTCTTTTGGTGGCAACGCTTTAAGTTTATGATTGCAAAAACAAAAGTAAAAAAAACATGGAATCTGCTCATTAAGCTGGCTATTGTAGCCATGGCTTACGGCTTTCTGTATTACCAGTTGTTCTACCAAAAAAAATGGATGATGCCTGGGATGCTTTTCTCAGTTCTGTGAACCAACCCGGATTTTATACCAACCTTTTGATTGTCGTAGCTATGATGTTGATAAACTGGAGTATAGAATCACTGAAATGGCAATATCTGATAAAAAGGGAAGAATCGGTATCCTTTCTGAAAGCTTTTAAAGCCGTTTTTGCGGGATTAACGGTTAGTATCTTCACCCCCAACCGCACAGGTGAGTTCCTCGGGCGTGTTTTTATTCTTGAAAAAGCCAAAACCCTGAAAGCCATATTCATTACAATCATCGGAAGCTTCAGCCAATTTATGGTGACGCTGATGGTGGGATGGTTTGCTTTTGTTTTCATTGGCCCGGTCTATTTTCTGGAACCTTCAGGCCTGGACCCCCGGCTGTTTTATGGCCTGACCATTGCCATGGGATTACTGATTTTTTGCTAATGCTTTTCTATCTTAATTTCAGAATAATAGATCCGATCATTTCCAAACTTATCAAAACAAGATGGAAAAAAATAAGTGAGTATTTTCATGTTTTTTCACTCTTCAAAACGCGTCATCTGTTTAAAGTTTTTTTGTTTAGCCTGAGCCGCTACCTGGTTTTTTCGTTGCAATTTGTCATCCTTGTCAGGGCTTTTGGGGTAGCGATTCCTTACCCTGAAGGGCTGATGCTGGTAGCGCTGATGTTTTTTGTTATGACCGCCATCCCTACTATTACGCTGGCTGAGCTGGGTATCAGGGGTTCTGTAACCATTTTTTTGTTTGGTCTGTATTATCAGGAAGCCTTTTCTGCAAGCCGGGAATTAGCGGTTTTTGCTGCCTCCTCATTGTTATGGTTTATCAACCTGGCCATCCCGGCGCTCATCGGTTCGGTATTTGTTTTCAGCTTAAATTTTTTCCAAAAAATAATGTATCATGACCATAGCCGGCATCCTGATACTGCTGATATATGCCTGGATTATCCTGCATCTTACGGTAGGATGGAACAACCTAAAATCGCAGCCATCCGGTCTGCCATGGAATAAAAAAACCGTCAGTATTCTCATTCCGGCCAGGAATGAGGCACACAACCTGCCGGCTATTTTGTCGGACCTTACGCAGCAATCCTATCCCAAAACCTTGATAGAAATTATTGTAATCAACGATGCCTCTACAGATAAAACAGAAAATATTGTTAACGCTTTTGCGGATGCGCATACAGTGGCTGTAAAATATTTTTTCAGGATGAAATTAAAGGATACCCCGCCCCCAAGAAAAGAGCCCTGGAAACAGGCATCAAGCAGGCTTCAGGTGAAATTATCCTGACGACAGATGCAGATTGTCGCGTATCTGAAAATTGGGTAACAATGATGTGTCAGCCTTTTAAAAATCAGGATGTTCAGTTTGTTAGTGGCCCGGTAAAGCTTCATCCCGTGAGGAATGCTTTTGAAAAAATTCAGGCTTTGGAATTTCTGAGCCTTATCGGGGCCGGAGCCGGGGCTATAGGAAAACAAAAATCTCTGATGTGTAATGGCGCAAACCTGGCTTTTCGTCGAAAAGCTTTTGAAGAAGTGGGTGGCTATGCCGGTAACGATCGCTATACTTCAGGCGATGACGTTTTTCTGATGTATAAAATGATAAAAAAATTTGGTGTAAAAGGAATTTGGTTCAATAAAACGCCGGAAAGTATTGTTTCAACCCGACCCCAACCAAATATTAAGGCCTTTTTTCAGCAACGTATCCGGTGGGCTTCAAAAAGCAGGGGTTATCCCCAACGATTTTCGAAGTGGGCAGCCTTAATAGTATTCCTGATGAATTTCTGGCTATTCCTGTTTACGATTTATTCGTTGGTTTTGATTCAAAAATTTGATATCCTGGCCGCTTTTTGGGGCCTGAAAACGATTTTTGATGTCCCCTTACTGGTGATTACCGCCCGGTTTTGCCAGCAAAAAAAGCTCTTATGGTGGCTGCTGCCAACGCAGGTTTTTGTTGTTATTTATACTTCCCTGACGGGTATAATGGCAAACCTTGCTACCTTTGCCTGGAAAGGAAGAAAATATAAACAATAGCAGCTATGTTTGGAGATATTATGGGCAAGGTTAAGGAAGCCCGCCGGAAAATGGAAAGCATCAAAGCACATCTTGAAACCATCAGCGTAGAGGGAAACGATCCTGACCAGCGTGTGCATGTGGTATGTAACGGAAATCGTTTGGTTCAGGAAATTAAAATAACAGATACAAATACTGTTACATCAGACCATGAGGCATTGGAATCAGCCATTAAGGAGGCGGTCAATGATGCCATCAGTAAAGCCAATGAAATCGCTGAGGAAGAGATGAAAAAAGTAGCAAAAGATATGTTGCCTCCAATTCCGGGTTTGATGTAACTCCAATAAATCGGTATAGATTTTCTTTTTAAGTTCTTTATTGTTTTATTTGTGCAAAAATTTTTTCCGTAAGTGGGCTTTTTCAATTTACTTCATATCCAAACCACTGTCTCAAAATATTGATCAGGGAATCCGGAAATTACAATTAATACATTGTAATATAATATGTTATGTTTGCCTACTGTAAGCACTTATTTTTTCTATGAATTGAAAAAAATCATTTTAAGCCAATCCATTCCTGACAGCTTTTGTGTTTTGCTTCGATGATAAGGGTTAAAGTTTTATATTGCTATTAAATCAAATCAGGCTGGCCAAATCCGAACGAATACGGAAAGCAAAAACACAGCTAAATACCAACCGGAAAATGTTTTTTTAGTTTTCCTTACAAAGAACTTGCAGCTAATATCAGGAGTTGTTTTATATTTGAAAAAAAGAAACTGGTCATGTTACCTCAGGAATTACAAGATGATATTGAGTCTTTTTTATGCAACTATTTTGAAGATTCGCTACAAATCACATCTGCAGAAAGCGTTAGCGGCGGTTCAATTAATCAAACCTTCAAGTTGTCAACAAAAAACGGGTGTTTTTTTCTGAAGTTCAACGAAGCCAATCGCTATCCGCGTATGTTTGAATCGGAAAGCAAAGGCCTGGCTTTACTGGCAGATACGAAAACACTACGAATACCCAAAGTCCTTACTACCGGCGAAACCCAAAACTATACCTATCTGCTTATGGAATACATCGAACCATCATCAGCTTTTCCGGATTTCTGGGAATATTTCGGACAGCAGCTGGCGGCTCTTCACCAAACAGGGAACGAATATTTTGGCCTTGATCACGACAACTATATGGGCAGTCTGCTTCAGAGTAATATTGCTCACGACGACTGGGTGGACTTTTTTATTGAGGAACGACTCGAGAAACAAGTTAAATTGGCCAAAGACGAAAACCGAATTAATTCAAAACTTATTCAGCGGTTTGATAAACTTTATGTAAAACTAAGCACCTATTTTCCACCGGAACCACCGTCTCTGATACATGGCGATTTGTGGTCGGGCAATTTCATGACCGATGAAAAAGGGGCGCCGGTACTTATCGATCCGGCAGTTGCCTTTGGCCACCGGGAAGCTGACATTGCCATGTCGCAGTTGTTTGGTGGTTTTGATGCAGATTTTTACACCGCATATAATGAAGTATTCCCCATGGAAGAAGGCTGGCAATCGCGCATGGATATCTATAACCTGTATCCGTTGATGATTCATGTAAACCTGTTTGGTGAAGGCTATGTGGGCTCTGTAAAAAGTATCCTGAAACGATTTGTGGGCTAAACATATTTTTGTTTAGCTTAAACCCTTAATTTTGTTTACATTTGAAAAAAATATGACATGCAGGTTGTAACGCTCTACATCAAAAATATGATTTGTTTGCGCTGTATCCAACAAGTGGAAGATTTGTTTTTGGAGCTGGGACATGAAGTTTTTTCTGTTAAAAGCGGCGAAATCGTTCTTGGGGTTGCAGAGCCTGATACAGATTTTTCACTGGCCAATAAAGAGCTACAGAAAATTGGTTTTGAGATTATCCCTGAACAAGATCGGAAACTTATTGATGCTATTAAAGAGACCCTGTCAGAAAGTATCCGCAAACAGGATTTTAGCAAAAACCTTGAAGAGATGCTTAAGCCTGTTATCAACCACTCCTATGAAATGGCAGAAAAAATATTTTTTAAAAAGGAAATGGTTAGCCTTGAAAAATATTATCAGCTATTACGCTTAGACCTGAGTAAAGATTTACTGGCAAACACTAACAAAACCATTCGTCAGACTGGATTGGAAGCAGGATTTGATAACACACCACAGTTTTACCGTATTTTTGAAAACACCTTCGGAATCAGTCCTTCACGTTTCAGAATTTATTTTCATACTCAGGATGATAACGCCTAAACAAAAAATGTTGCTTTGATAAAGTCCAAAAAGACTAAATTTTCAATAATTTTAGGAAAGCTGTTCTCTGAAAGGTCACATTTAAGTTATTCATTAATAACCTGATAGCGTTACTTTTTGGACCATCTTGGTTTTTAAACTTGTTACTAACTGTCTAAACATACTCCTGAGGTGTCACTTCCCCTTTCAGCAATCGAAGGCCGTTCATGGCCATAGATTCAATCACATCTTCATTGGGATAAACAGAAATCGGAGCAAATTTCTCTACCCTTTTAGAGATGGCATTTACAAACCGTTTGCAGTGGAAGGGTTCGCCGGAAAACAAAATTCCGTCACATTCTCCTTCAAGAACAGCAAACTTTCCGCCAATAGATTTGGCAATCTGGTAGGCCAGTGCATTGGAAATAAATTCAGCTTTTTTATTTCCTTTGCGGATCATTTCTTCTATTTCGGCATGATTGGAGGTTCCCAGATAGGCTTTGTATCCCGATTCTTCATTAATCATCCTGAAAAGAGCTTCTTTGGTATATTTACCGCTGAAAGCCATTCTGAGTAAGTCGCCAACCGGCAACGTACCTGCACGTTCTGAAGAAAATGGTCCGGCACCATCGAAAGTCTGGTTCACGTCAACCACTTTTCCTTTGCGATGCGCACCAATGGATACCCCACTTTCCATATGCACGACAATGAGATTTATATCGTTATAATTCAGGTTATTGGCTTTGGCATATTTTCGTGCTACAGATTTTTGTGACAGCGCATGGAACACCGATTTTCTTTCAAATTGCGGATGGCCCGAAACCCTGGCCAGGTCTTCCAGTTCATCGACTACAACAGGGTCGGCAATAAAGGCTTTTGCATCAGGAAGTTGTTCTGCAATCTTTTGAGCTATGAGGGCTCCGAGATTGTTGGGATGCTCGCCACGAGCACCACTTTTCAAATCATCGATCATCGCTTTATTGACCGCATATATGCCGGATTTCACCGGTTTGATGAGCCCCCCTCGCCCCATGACGATAGCAATCAGGTCGGTTTGAATATCGTTGTCAACCAGTTGGTCCATTATCTGATTGGTTCGATAACTATCCTGGTCAGCAATATTTTGAAAAGCTTCCAGGTCGGAGGGATTATGTTTAATGGTTTTCAGAAACACCAAATTCGTGTTTTCATAAACGGCTACACGGGTGGTTGTCTTTTCGGGGTTAAGCGCTAAAATTCTTTTATGAATCATATAGATATTGATTTTGAGTTACATATTACGTCGGTATTGTCCGCCTACTTCAAAAAGCGTATCTGTTATCTGACCAAGAGAGCAAAACCTGGCCGCCTCCATTAACGCATTAAATATATTTTCGTTATTAATAGCAGAACGTCTTAGTTGTTGCAACGCTTCTGCGGCTTCTGCTTCATAAACCTTATGCAGATTTTGAATCGTTTTGATTTGTTGTTCTTTTTCATCTTCAGTAGCCCTGATAACCTCGCCCGGAAGGGTTGTCGGCGAACCTTCGGGAGATAAAAAGGTATTTACGCCAACAATAGGTAAATCGCCTTTGTTTTTCAGGTTTTCATAATAAAGTGATTCCTCCTGAATCTGACTTCTTTGAAACATCGTCTCCATGGCGCCCAACACGCCACCTCTTTTGGTAATACGGTCAAATTCCGACAATACAGCTTCCTCAACCAGGTCGGTTAATTCTTCAATGATGAAAGCCCCTTGTAAGGGATTTTGATTTTTTGCCATTCCCAGTTCTTTATTAATCACCATCTGAATGGCCAATGCCCGCCTGACCGATTCTTCAGTGGGCGTGGTGATGGCTTCATCATAAGCATTGGTGTGAAGCGAGTTGCAGTTATCATAGATGGCATAGAGAGCCTGTAGCGTGGTTCGGATGTCATTAAAACTGATTTCTTGTGCATGCAATGAACGGCCGGAGGTCTGGATATGATATTTAAGCTTTTGTGCCCTTTCATTGGCACCATATTTCAGCTTCATGGCTTTTGCCCAGATAATCCGGGCAACGCGTCCGATGACGGCATATTCGGCATCAACCCCATTAGAAAAAAAGAATGAAAAATTAGGAGCAAAATCATTGATGTCCATACCGCGCGATAGATAATATTCAACATAGGTAAAACCATTGGCCAGGGTAAAAGCCAGTTGCGTAATAGGGTTAGCCCCTGCCTCGGCAATGTGATAGCCCGAAATAGAGACAGAATAAAAATTTTTGACTTTGTTGTTGATAAAATATTCCTGCACATCACCCATCATCTTCAGGGCAAAGTCTGTAGAAAAAATACAGGTATTCTGTGCCTGGTCTTCTTTCAGGATATCAGCTTGTACCGTTCCTCTGACTTTGGAAATGGTTTCAGCTTTAATTTGTTCGTAGGTTTCTTTTGGCAGCACCTCTTTTCCGGTTATTCCAAGCAACATTAGCCCCAGCCCGTTGTTTTCTTCGGGCAAAGATCCGTGGTAGGTCGGTCTGGGCAGATTTTTTTGTTTGTACAGGGCTTCAATTTTTTTATGAACCGCTTCTTCCAGGTGGTGTTCAATGATGTATTTTTCGCATTGTTGGTCGATAGCTGCATTCAGGAAATAGGCCATAATAGTTGGTGCCGGTCCATTGATGGTCATGGAAACAGAAGTGCGGGCATCTGCCAGGTCAAAACCGGAGTATAGTTTTTGGCATCATCAAGACAACTAACTGAGACGCCTGAGTTTCCAACTTTACCGTAGATATCGGGACGGTGGTCAGGGTCGCGGCCATAGAGTGTGACAGAATCAAATGCTGTAGAAAGCCGCCTTGCGGGCATATCTTTAGAAATGTAGTGAAACCTTTTGTTGGTGCGTTCCGGACTACCTTCGCCGGCAAACATTCGGGTCGGGTCTTCCTGTTCCCTTTTAAAGGGAAAAACGCCAGCGGCATAGGGAAAAACCCCTGGAACATTTTCCCTCAGGTTCCATTTTAGGATGTCCCCCCAGGCCGTGTAGCGCGGAAGGGCTATTTTTGGAATTTTTAGATGCGACAGGCTTTCTGTGTATGTCTGTACACGAATTTTTTTCCCTCTGACTTCATAGGAAAAGTGATCAGACTGATATTTTTTTACCATTTTAGGCCATTCGGCAGGATGCGGCGGCTTTCATCCGATAGTGCTGTACGGGTTTCCGCTATAGTATCTTTTAATGCATTGGTTATCTCTTTGTTGGTAGCCATGGCTTCCCGGGTTTTTTCCAAAGCCTGCCATTTGTTTGCTTGCATGGCCTGCTCTTCGGTCCACCGGTTATAGTCACGAATGGTTTCGGCTATTTCGGATAAATATCTTACCCGGTTGGGGGGCATGATGATGGTGCGGTGAAGCGATTCCAGTTGGGTGATGGCAAAACCGTCAAATCGGCCGGGATATTTTTGATTGAGTTTGCCCATCAAGCGTTGTAAAGTCGGTTTACGCCGGGATCATTAAACTGAGAGGCCATGGTAGAAAATACGGGTATATTTTCTACAGGGCTGTCCCAAAGATTATGATTCCGCTGGTATTGTTTTCTGACATCGCGCAAAGCATCTTCAGCACCCTGTTTGTCGGATTTGTTTAAAGCAATAAGATCGGCATAGTCCAACATATCTATTTTTTCCAGTTGGGTAGGCGCTCCAAAATCAGGTGTCATGGCATACAAAGTCAGGTCGGCATAATCAACAATTTGAGTGTCCGACTGGCCGATACCGGAGGTTTCTAAAACAATAAGGTCAAATCCGGCACTTTTTATAACACAAAGGGCATCCGCAATATATTTTGAAACCGACAGGTTGGCTTGTCTTGTGGCCAGCGAACGCATAAAAATCCTGGGATTGTGAATGGCATTCATCCGAATCCGGTCGCCAAGCAATGCACCACCTGTTTTTCTTTTGGAAGGGTCAACCGATAGGATAGCCAGGCTTTTTTCACTGAAATCGCGTAAAAACCGGTGAACAATTTCATCGATTAGCATGATTTACCTGCGCCACCGGTGCCGGTAATGCCTACAACCGGGGTTTCTTTCTGTTTACATTTACTGTTAAGCAAGTTGATTTGGGATTTGACTTCCTTTGGAAAGTTTTCTGCTCCGGATATAAGCCTGGCAATGGCCCTGTAATTGCGTGCTGAATATCTTCTACGGAAACCCGGATATCCTTTCCGGTAGGAAAATCACATTGTTGCAGCAGGTCGTTGATCATGCCCTGAAGCCCTAATTTACGTCCGTCATCAGGGGAATAGATACGCGTAATGCCATATTCATGAAGTTTTTTTATCTCATCGGGTAAAATAACGCCGCCGCCGCCGCCAAATATTTTGATATGGCCAGCGCCTTGTTCCTTTAAAAGGTCAAACATGTATTTAAAATATTCCATATGCCCGCCCTGATAGGAGGTGATGGCGATGGCCTGCACGTCTTCCTGAATGGCACAGGTAACAATTTCACTAACCGAACGGTCGTGACCCAAATGAATCACTTCAGCGCCTGAAGCCTGTAGGATACGTCGCATAATGTTGATGGCAGCATCGTGTCCGTCAAAGAGAGAAGCCGCAGTGACTATCCGAATATGATTTTTGGGTTTATATTTTTTTGTTTCCATGTTGACATTGTTACCTTAATACAACAACAGGCAAATATAACTGGCTCTTTTTAAAATTCAAAGTTTTTTATTTTTGATATTAGCATACTTCAATTATTTCATATTAACAAAATAATTTTTTGGTGTTTTTGAAGATATTCGTATATTGCACTTCTAAACCCATTCAACAATGGGGATAAACAAAATCGAGACGCTATGACTATCAAGCAAATTCTATTTATCATAATACTTTTCATAACTTTGGGAGTTTTTTCATGGACGGTGTATCGGCTGATACGTTTTTTCCAATTTACCAAAGCGGGCTTCCCGGTCAAAAACATCTCCCGACGAATCGGTTTGACACTTGAGGTGGCATTTGGGCAAACTAAAATTTTTAGAAATCCTATTGCAGGGTTTTTTCATGCCCTGGTGTTTTGGGGCTTTATCATTATTACTATCGGCAGTCTTGAAATGGTTTTTGACGGAGTTGCCGGAACAGAACGTTTGTTTAGTTTTTCCGGGATTGTGTATGATGTGATTATCGGTACGGGAGATGTATTTGCGGTTATTATTTTAATTGCTATCGTATTTTTTTTGATAAGGCGTATTTTTCTGTCGATTCCGCGTTTTAGAGGGAAAGAGATGGAAAAGAAATCAAAATGGGATGCTATTATAGCCTTGCTGTTTATTTTGTTTTTAATGGTCAGTCTTTTAGGAATGAATGCGGCCTATGTCAGCTTGCATCCCGGAGGTTATCAGGGGGTGTTTCCGATTAGCAGCGCTGTGGCGGATTGGTTTTCGGGGTGGCAGCCTGCATCCCTGCATGTAATGCATGAAGCATCCTGGTGGACACATATATTAGTTATTTTTCTGTTTGCCAATGTTTTACCTTATTCCAAACATTTTCATGTCTTTATGTCGGTGCCTAATGTATTTCTTAGCCGTCTTGAGCCATTAGGGTATATCAGAAACATGCAGGAGATTACCAAAGAGGTGAAGCTGATGATGAATCCTGATACCGCTTTTGACGAACCGATCGAAGCAGATGACGCAACTGAACCCGTCAGGTTTGGGGCCAGGGATGTGGATGATTTGATATGGAAGCATTATTTCGATTCGCTGGCCTGCACGGAGTGTGGCCGCTGTACGGCGGTTTGTCCGGCCAATATTACAGGAAAAAAATTATCGCCACGAAAAATAATGATGAATACACGCGCCCGGATGAAAGAAAAAGGCCCGGGTTTGCTCAAAGACCCCAATTTTGATGACGGGAAGTCGCTGTTGCGCGATTATATCACTGAAGAAGAAATATGGGCATGCACCATGTGTAATGCCTGTGCACAGGAATGTCCGATAAACATCAATCAGCCTTCTATTATTCTGGAATTACGACGCTATCTGGTGATGGAAGAAGCCGCGGCACCGGCAGAACTGAATACGATGTTTACCAACATTGAAAACAATGGGGCCCCTGGCAATATCCTCAGGAAGACCGGATGAAATGGGCAGAGGGATTGTAGAGTAATTTTTAATATTTTTAAATCAATGAAAGATAATGTTCTAAAAGATAAAAGTTTTGATTTTGCAACATCTAATATCGGAATATGGTTACCACTCACCAAACAACATGAATACGCCTTATCGAAGCAGCGTTTCAGAGCAGGAACAAGTGTTGGTGTAAATGTGGAAGAATCAATGGCAACTATAAGTACGAAAGACTTTATTTCAAAATTGGTAATAGCTTCTAAAGAAGTTTGTGAAACCGGCTATTAACGAAGATTTCTGAATGAGACAGAATCATCAAAAGATTTAGGCTATCATTCTTATTTATCTTCAGTTGAAGAAATAGTAAAAATACTTATACTGCCATGAATTAAGATTATGCAAAACCGAAGTTTTTAATTTAACATTAAGAATTTAGAATTTAAAATTGAGCATCATGGCTGAAACAAAGAAAATAGAAGTCCCCGTAATGGCGGATAGAGATGAAAAAGGCGAAAAACCCGAATACCTTTTTTGGGTAGGTTCTATGGGAGCTTTCGACGACCGCTATAAAAAAGTGACACGCGCTTTTGTGCGGATATTACACCACCTGGGGGTGGATTATGCGGTGTTGGGCACGGAAGAGGTAAGTTCGGGTGATGCGGCCCGTCGTGCCGGAAATGAGATGCTTTTCCAAATGCAGGCCTTGCAGAATATTGAGCTGTTTGAAAAGTATGGGGTAAAAAAAATTCTTACCTGCGATCCGCATGCTTTTAATACTTTCAAAAATGAATATGGCGACTTTGGTGGTCATTATGAGGTGGTGCATCATACCCAATTTTTGCAGCAGGCTATTCACAACGGACGATTGCGGTTGAACGGAAAGGAATTTGCCAATAAAAAAGTAACTTACCACGATCCCTGCTATCTGGGCAGGGCCAACAAAGAGTATGAAGCCCCGCGCAGCATCATTAAAACCCTGAAAGCTGACCTGACGGAGATGCCGCGAAACCGAAGTTTTGCGCTTTGTTGTGGGGCTGGCGGCGCCCAGATGTTTAAAGAGGCCGAAAAGGGCAACCGTGAAGTGTATGAGGAACGTACCGAGGAAGCGCTGGGTACCAATGCTGAAGTTGTTGTGACAGCCTGTCCTTATTGCATGACTATGCTTTCAGATGGTATCAAATATAAAGAACAGGAAGCGCGTGTGAAAAATTATGATATCGCTGAACTGGTGGCGATGGATTTGGGGTTGTAAAAGAGTTACTTCGGTCGATACTAATTTTTATATAGTTTTTGAGTAGAAACTTGTTATCCGTTGCCCTCAGCTTTAGCCAACGGTTTGCTGATAAACACCACTAAATTTGCCAACTTCCACTCCTGTTTTGGGGTGATGTTTTTAAATATTTTAGCATAAGTATCGCTTTCAAAGCCGTTTATATTTGTATTATTACCTTATTTTCACCGATTCCGATAAAGGATTTAATGGTGAGATGCTTATTCTTTCTGAAGAGTGTATCTGTCTGCCACTTATACATGTGGCAATTGTTTTACACCGTTATGTATGTCATCGTTATCAAACGGAACATTGAAATTTTCCAGGTTAATCATCGGTAAAATAGTGGGTACTACCGATGCTACCGGACCATAGAGTATGGATCCGTTTTTAAGCTTTGGGGATATGACATGCTGACCAGGATCCACTGATTGCAAAATCATCAGTATCACGCTGATTAATAAAGCCGCTTTCAAAGCCCCAAAAAGACCGCCTGCCAGCTTGTCGAGAAATCCCAGGGCAATAAGGTCAATAAATTTTTCAATAATACGGCCAATCATTACCACCAGAAATACTATAACAATAAATGTTATCGCAAAGGACAGGATGGACATGTATTTATTTTCAAGGGTAAAATAATCCTGTAAAATATCTGTGGTAAAATAAGAAAAATTAATGGCGGCATAAATGCCGGCTACCAATGCGATAAGTGTGGTCACTTCTACTACAAAGCCTTTTGTAAAGCCCCGATAGGCCAGCCAGATAATAGGTACCCCGATGATGATATCTAAAATATTCATGGTTGCTTTATGATTGATTTTTGAGTTTTTTAATCATTTCATTGGTGTAGATAAAATTATTAAGGGCTTCATTATCCGAATCCAGAATGTTGTCTCGGGTGCCCTGCCACCATGATTGCCCTTCGTGGATATAAATTACATTCTCACCGATTTGTAAAACAGAGTTCATATCATGGGTGTTGATAATGGTCGTCATATGAAATTCTTTTGTCAGGTTGAAAATCAATTTATCAATTCGTGCTGCTGTTCGGGGGTCCAGCCCTGAATTGGGTTCATCACAAAAAAGATATTTCGGATTTAAGGCAATAGCTCTCGCAATAGCCAATCGCTTGACCATACCGCCGCTAAGTTCGCCGGTACGCTTCTTGTTAGAACCTGATAAATCAACTTTTTCCAAACAAAAATTTACCCTATCAAGCTTTTCCTGTTCTGACATATGAGTGTGCATATGAAGGGGAAACATCACATTTTCTTCTACATTCATGGAATCGAACAGTGCACCACCCTGAAAAATCATCCTACCATCGCATGGGTTTTCTTTTTTTCACTGACCGACATTTTTGTGAAATTTATATCATCGTAGTACACAGAACCCGAATCAATTTCATAAATTCCAATTAAACTCTTCATGAACACCGTTTTTCCGGAGCCGCTTTGCCCAATGATTAGGTTGGTTTTGGAGGGTTCAAAACTGGCTGAAACATTTTTAAGCACGGCTACGCCGTCAAAACTTTTGCAAACATTTTTAGCTTCAATCATCCCAGTAACAGTTTGGTGAGTAACAGGTTAAAAACAATGATCAGGATACTGCTGTGCACAACTGCTTTTGTGCTGGCGTAGCCGACTTCCCGGGCCCCGCCTTTAATATAATAGCCTTTAAATCCGGCAATAGAAGTGATGATAATGCCAAAAACCACAGATTTGCTTAAGGAATAAAAAATTTCAAAAGGAACAAACCACATCTGAATGCCGGCCAGGTATTCAGATGGAGGAACCACATCAGCAAAATAGCAGGCCAGCAATCCCCCCACAATACCCAGAAACATACTGATGACCACAAGCACAGGAAAGACAAAAATTGCTGCAATTATCTTCGGAGCTATCAGGTAGTTAGCTGAACTTATTCCCATAATTTCCAGGGCATCTATTTGTTCTGTAACCCGCATGGTACCTATTTCTGATGCAATTCTGGAGCCTACTTTCCCGGCTAATATCAGGCTGATAATGGTAGAAGAAAACTCAAGGATAATCGTTTCCCTGACTGCAAAACCAATCAGGTATCCCGGATATAGAGGATTATCAGTTTGCGAAGCCGTTTGAATGGCAGCAACAGCTCCTATAAATATAGAAATGATGACCACAATCCAAACCGAATCGAGGCCAATGTTATCCATTTCTATCTGAATCTGTTTTCGGAACATTTTCCATTTATCCGGCTTTCTGATCGTTTTTAGAATAAATTCCGTATATTTTCCAATGCTGACCAGCAGGTTTAAATTCATAGAATAAAATATTTTTGCTAAATTAATGATATTCTGAAATAATTTTTGACGTTCTTACAATTCCTGTTGGGATAAATATAATTTAATGCAGCTCTTACGAGGGATTGCAGAGATATGAAGAAATTTTTTTATGGGTATAAATCATTAATTTTATTAATACGATTAAGGTGTTTTTATGACAGAAGCGGAAAAAGAATTGCTATCCAAACATTTACCGGAAGCCTCGACAGAAATGGTTGCCACGTTGTTGGAAGATTTTAAGATTATGTTAAAAATTGTGCCCCCAAGAAAATCAAAAACCGGTGATTTTCATTTACATCCACAATATGGTTATCCGATAATTACCATCAATGCAGACCTTAATCCCTATGCTTTTTTGATTGTTTTGTTGCACGAAATGGCTCATTACAAAACGTGGCGGCGTTATCAAAGCAAGTCGGGCATCCGGCCTCACGGGCCCGAATGGAGCTGCATTTTCAGAAATTATTTAATTTGTTCGTGCCACATAAAGTGTTTCCCGACAAACTGCAACAGGCTATCGAAAGACATATTCGCAAAGGTTATGCCTCCACGGCTTCTGATAAACAATTAACAAAACTGCTAAGAGATTTTGATAAACGGCCGGTTATTATTTTGGAAACTTTGCCTGCTGAAGCTTTGTTTCGCCTGTCGGACCAGCGGGTTTTTGTGAAAGGACCTTTGCGGCGGACACGGTATCTTTGTTATTGCCGGCAGGATAAAAAACATTACATCATTTCGCTTACGCCAAAGTAAATCCCGTCTGAATAATTTAGGTAAATTAGTAATTTTGTAAACATTGAAATTCCATAAAAATCAATTCTATGAATAATGATAATTTCTGTATTATTATGGCCGGAGGCGTAGGCTCCCGGTTTTGGCCCATGAGCCGCACTTCACACCCCAAGCAATTTATTGATATACTCGGCACCGGAGAATCCTTGCTTCAGCAAACCGTCAGGCGTTTTGAGAAGGTTTGTCCGTCCGAAAATATTTATATTGTCACCAATCGGCAATACAGGGATTTGATCAAAGAACAGGTGCCGGCTCTTCACGATCGGCAAATTCTTTGTGAACCTGCCCGGCGCAATACAGCTCCGGCTATTGCTTTTGCAGCCTATAAAATTGCTACTCAAAATGAAAATGCCCGGCTGGTTGTCGCTCCTTCTGATCATATTATTCTTAAAGAAGATGAATTTACGCATGATATATTAACAGTTTTGGAAGCCGCCTCACAAAATGAATGGCTTATGACGCTGGGCATTCAACCTTCAAGACCCGATACTGGTTATGGCTATATTCAATATACCGCCGAAAAACCTTATCCGAAAGAAGAGCGCATCCGAAAAGTAAAAACCTTTACGGAGAAACCGCAGCTTGAACTGGCTGAAAAGTTCCTGGAATCGGGAGATTTCCTCTGGAACTCAGGAATTTTTGTGTGGTCATTAAAAAGTATCCTCAATGCATTTAAAAAATTTTCGCCTGATCTGCACCAACAATTTAGCGAAGGCATGCACCATTTTAATACCGTAAAGGAGTCTGTATTTATTGAAGAGACTTTTTCCAAATGTAAGAGTATTTCTATTGATTATGCCGTGATGGAAAAAGCTGAAAATGTTTATGTGATTGCCTCCGATTTTGGATGGTCTGACCTGGGAACCTGGGGTTCTCTTTATGATATCCGGCCACGCAATGAAGACGGCAACGCCATTGTTGGTAAAAAAGTTATGACTTATGATTCAAAAAATTGTATTGTGAATATGCCGGACGATAAATTGCTGGTTATGCAAGGCTTAGATGGGTATATTGTGGTAGAACATGAAAATGCGCTGCTTATTATTAAAAAAGAGGAAGAGCAACAGATTAAGAATATTGTAAACGACGTAAAAATAGATAAAGGAGAAGATTTCATTTAATTAAAACGAATCATTATGATCAAAAAAACCATTTCATTACTAATTGTCATATTTTTTGCCATTCATCCAATATTAAAAGCTGATGAAGGGATGTGGCTGCCTTTTATGATTGAAAGGCTAAACTATGTTGATATGCAGAAGGAAGGCTTACAACTAACGCCCGAAGAAATTTATGCTGTCAACCATTCAAGCCTTAAAGATGCTGTTATTATTTTTGGAAGAGGATGTACGGGAGAAATCGTCAGCGACAAAGGTTTGATTCTGACCAACCACCACTGCGGTTATTCCTACATTCAAAAACATTCATCTGTTGAAGCTGACTATCTGACTGACGGCTTTTGGCCCGGTCTTTCGATGAAGAACTTCCCAATCCCGGGTTGACTGCCAAATTTCTTATCCGTATCGAAGATGTTTCCGAACGAGTGAACAGTCAGTTGAGCGACACACTTAATTCTATGCAGCGCAGCCAAAAAATCAGGGAAATTTCCACAGAAATTGAACAAGAAGCCACCAAAGACACCTACTATGATGCTTCAGTAAAATCTTTTTTCAAGGGCAATGAATTTTACCTGTTTGTTTATGCGACCTACAAAGATGTCCGTATGGTTGGCGCACCTCCTTCTTCAATTGGAAATTTTGGTGGTGATACCGACAATTGGATGTGGCCCCGGCATACCGGTGATTTTTCTGTTTTCAGGGTCTATTCTGCGCCTGATGGAAGCCCGGCAGAATACAGCGAAGAAAATGTGCCTTTTAAACCGGCTCACCATTTTGAAATCTCACTGGATGGCGTCGAAGAAGGTGACTTTGCTATGATTATGGGATATCCCGGCAGTACACAACGCTATTTAACTTCAGACGGAGTTAAACAAGCCATCAACATAAAGAATCCTACAATTGTTGAGGTTCGCGACCAGAAGCTGAAAATTATGAAAAAAGCCATGGATGCTTCCGACGAAGTACGAATTAAATATGCTTCCAAGTATGCACGGGTGGCCAATTACTGGAAATATTTTCAGGGTCAGACACGTGGACTTAAACGGTTGAAAGTGGCTAAGAAAAAAGCCCAACAGGAAAAGGCTTTCACCGAATGGATCAATCAGGATGAGGCCCGTCAGACCAAATATGGCGATGCCTTGCAAAATATCTCTCAAGGTTATAAAATGCAGGAGCCTACGCTAAAAGCTCAGATTTATTTCGGAGAAGCTGTTATGGGAACAGAAATTTTTGGGTTTGCTTTACGCAATTTCTATCGTCTTAATGAAATGATGCAGAACGATGCTGACCAAAAAGAGATCGATGACCGTATGGCAAAAATCAAAGAAAGTCTCGACGATTATTTTAAAGATTATGATGCCAATTTGGATAAAAACATGCTTGCCGGGATGCTTGAAATGTACTATTATAACATTTCTCCTGTTTTTCACCCTACGCTGCTTACAGAATATTACAGTGAATTTGGGGGTAATTTTCAGGAACTGGCAGCTTATATTTTTGAAGAATCCATGTTCGACAACAAAGCCGAAATTATGGCCTTTTTAAGTAAGCCCAAAGCCAGAACCCTAAAAGAAGATAAAGCTCTCGAACTGATTACAACCTTTTATCAAAAATATCAGGAAATGGCTGCCGGCTCAGGCGCGTCAGAAGCATATCTCTCCAAGGGATATCGCCTTTATGTAGCAGGTTTACGCGAGATGAATCCGGATAAAAAATATTATCCCGATGCCAATTTTACCATGCGCTTAACTTATGGTACTGTTGGGGGCTATCAGGCTGCTTGATGCTGTTGAATATCTTTATTATACAACCCTTGACGGGGTCATGGAGAAAGAAGACCCCAATGATGAAGAATTCATCGTACCGGCTAAACTGAAAGAACTTTATGAAACCAAAGACTATGGCCGGTATGCCTATCACGGTCAGATGAGAACCTGTTTTTGAGTAACCTGGATATTACCGGTGGAAACTCAGGTAGCCCGGTTCTCAACGGAAAAGGACAGCTTATCGGAATCGCTTTTGATGGCAACTGGGAAGCATGAGTGGCGATATTGCTTTTGAGCCGGAATTACAACGTACTATCTCAGTAGATATACGGTATGTTTTGTTTATTATCGATAAATTTGCCGGTGCCACCCGGTTGATTGATGAAATGGATTTGGTTCAGTTGCGGCCAAAACCTGCTCAGGAAATTTTACCACATTCCAAAACTATCAAGGAAACAATTGTTGATTAGGATTTTTGTCTGATTATTTGATAGCCGGTCTCCTCAAAAAATTATACTTTTGAGGAGACGTTTTTTTATGGCAAAAGAAATAGAAAGAAAATTTTTGGTGGCTTCTGATAGCTACAAAAAGGAAGCGAAACAAGTCATTGTTATCCGGCAAGGCTATATTAGCGTGGATAATGAAAAATCTGTAAGAGTCCGTCGTTTTGGTCAGCAGGCATTCCTTGCCGTAAAAAGCAGCCGAAACGGCCTGGAAAGGCTGGAATATGAATATGCCATTCCGGTTGGCGATGCGGATGAAATGCTTGATAAGTTATGTGGAAATACTATAGAAAAAAATCGGTATCATGTGCCATATGGCCAACATCTGTGGGAAGTAGATGAGTTCTTTGGTGATAACGAAGGATTGGTCATAGCAGAAATTGAATTGCAATCAGCCGATGAGCCTTTCGAAAAGCCGGTATGGCTGGAGGATGAAGTTACTTTTGAACGAGCCTACTACAACGCTATGTTGATTAAGAATCCCTATAAAAACTGGAAAAAGCGTTGAATAGACTTTTACAGGTCAGATTTGTTATTGTGATTTTGGCACCGGCTTTCTGTTTGCGTTGCTACTAATACAAACCGAAATTTAAACCTATGTCATGGATATTTTTTTAGACCTTTCCCTGTTTCTCAAACCTGCAACAGATTAATGCCAATGGGCTTTTATAAAAAGAATTAACCGGTTTTTTCCTGCTATCCGTAATTTTATCAAAGCAGGATAACTAAATTGGGATAATATCAACGCAAACAGGATAAAAGAATTTTTCCTGCCATTTTCAATAAAAGACCGCTAAATTCGCAGATATTAATAAACATGGCTGGTATTTATATTCATATTCCGTTTTGCAGACACAAATGTCATTATTGCAATTTTTTTATGTCTGTTTCAACAACGTTTACCAACGAAGTGGTGAATGCCATTATTACAGAAATCCGGCTTACAAGGAATTTTTTTGACAATGAACCACTTAAAAGTATTTATTTTGGCGGTGGCACGCCCTCTTTGATTGAAAATGCTTCGGTGGCCAAAATTCTTACAGAAATTCAAAAATACCATTCTGTGGATAAAAATGCAGAAATTACCCTTGAAGCCAATCCTGATGACCTTACTCCTGAAAAACTCAGAAATTACAGAAATATAGGCATAAACCGGTTAAGTATTGGCATTCAATCCTTTTTTGATGATGACCTGAAAGCCTTAACCGGGTGCATGATGCCCGCCAATCCCGACAAAGCATTGAGTGGGCTGAAAAAGCAGGATTCTCTAATTATTCTGTTGATTTGATTTACGGTTTGCCCGGAAGTAGCGCCAACCGCTGGATGCAAAATATCGAACAGGCTCTGAGCTATCGTGTACCCCATATTTCTGCTTATGCCCTGACGGTTGAACCGCAGACAGCCCTGGATGCTATGGTCAGAAAAGGTACTGTCAAAATGGTAGATGAAGATGAATATCTTGCCCAGTTCGACCATCTCATCATAGCGACTAAAACTGCCGGATACACGCATTATGAAATTTCAAATTTTTGCCGCGACCAGATGTTTGCTAAGCATAATACCAGCTATTGGACAGGTGAAAAATATCTTGGTTTGGGTCCTTCGGCACATTCTTACGACGGACAACACCGGCGATGGAACGTGGCACATATAAAAAAATATTTTCAGTCTCTTCAAAATGAAAAACTTCCCTTTGAACAGGAAACGCTTACTCTAAACCAGCAGTTTAATGAATTTCTGATGCTCAGGTTGCGAACGCAATGGGGTGTTGACCTGAGAGAAGTGTCGGTTCGCTTCGGTAAGGATTATTTGAAACATTTGTATCAGACAATTAATAAATATGTTGATTCAAACCATCTGGTCGTAAACAACCAGGTTTTGCAGCTTACACATTCCGGAAAATTTATCAGCGATCAGATTATCGCTGATTTATTTGTTGCTTAGGCTACCTGAGTTTTATTTCCAGCATGACAGGCTCATGATCGCTGTTTTCAAAATACAATCGTTGCGTTTGAACCTGTGTGATTTCCACATTGGGGGATACCACAAAATAATCTATCAGCGTTGTTTTTGTCTGATTGTCATATGGTTTGTTCAGAAATCGGTTAGTAGGAGCATTTGGATCAAATCCCCATTTCCAATCGTTGCCAAATAAATCGGCCGAAAGCTGATAGGAAAGGGCAACACCATTTTGAATTTTATCAGCCGAAAATAATGGCGGATTCTGGTTCCAGTCTCCACCGATAATTACATAATTTCCTTTACGGTATTCTTTGTTTGCCAATTCTTTGATAAGTGTCAGCTCTTTTTTTCTTGCTTCCGCATCTTCCACATATGCTGAATTATGCACATTCATCACAACCAATTCTTTACCGTTGGAGAGGGTATAAACATTCAGAATTACAGCCCTGTCAAGCATAAAATATTTCATCGGCCAGCCGTAAACCTGTGGCAACGAATAACGGTAAGATACCACAGGGCGATGTTTCGAAAAAGTCATCATCCCTGCCTTTACTTTACCCATAGGGTGTTGTATCGGCATGGGAACAAAAGCTACATCATAGTTGATGGCAACACAATTGTAATAATTTGACAAGGTGTTTGCTAAATTTTCTGCCTGATTAAAACCATAGGTTCTCTTAGAATCTAAATCCACTTCCTGTAACAGAAAAAAATCGATATTTTTCTGGTTGGTAAGAAACCGATTGATACCATTCACATAAGCTTCATGCCAGTCTTTTGTTGGTCTGGCTTTTCGCCTCCATCATAGAAAAAATCCATTTCTTTTCCCAGTCCGCCATAACCTAAATTCCAGGTAATAAAACGAAAAACAGAATCATTTGGCATATCGGATGTTGAATAACCGTTTATTTCCAGTGTTTCCATTTTGTCGGGAACATAGTCTGTGAGAGCTATATAAAGAAGAAACAAGGCCAGAATACCAATGCTGATTTCTATCAGCGTTAATATCCATTTTAAAATAACCAACAGTATATTTTTCATGATGGTAATCATTAGGCTAATATAAAAACATATTTATTTTAAAGTTCGCAGGCCAGAATACCAATGCTGATTTCTATCAGCGTTAATATCCATTTTAAAATAACCAACAGTATATTTTTCATGATGGTAATCATTAGGCTAATATAAA
>LZCG01000030.1_pt1 | contig 24565 bp, 21 predicted proteins | sample 768541 | NCBI WGS metagenome assembly LZCG01 (sample SAMN05200874, study PRJNA324366) | oil field metagenome | isolation source: sample BH-FW-1 from oil reservoir | place: India: Bombay High | collected 2015-07-11
CTTCCAAAATCTCGTTTGCTATGCAAACGATGTACTACGCAAATGATGTTACGCGAATTTGGGGTTTTTAAGGGGTTTACCCCTTAACGCCCAGCTGCGGGGCGAAGGGGCGCTAAAACAGGCTTTAGAGTTTTTGAAGTCAGTATATCGTATAAAATTATCAAATCAGAGGAGGTCCAAGATGAAAAAACTTTTAGTAGTATTTGGTATTCTAGTAATTCTCTCTGTATCAATATTCTCAGAATCAGTGGCATATTTAACTTCACAGGATGGGGAACAAATTCACGAATCTTATTTTTTGGAATTGGATCAATTGATGGGGGAGTATCACAATACATTATTGAATATGTTGAGTCAAAACCCCCAATACGATCAGTATTTTAACAAACCATTAGATCTAATAAGTATAACTGATGTTTTAATGGAATACAAAGCCATGGAAAAGTTTTTAAACGATAATGGGATAACGTTGGATGCAACGAAAATTTCCCAAGAAACAGATCAGATGTACAGTCAATACATGGGAAATGAAAGCACAAAGCAAATTTTCTTAATGTTTTTTGAAAAAGAAGAATATTTTCGTGGTTTCGTTAGCAGCCTAGTGTATAGAAATGAGGTAATTAACGAATTAAGAAATTATTTTTCCAATTTCTCAGAAGTAGAACTATCAACCTATGTTTCGGATAACCTAGAAAATTTCAAAAACGAATTTGATACAGTTAAAATCAGTAGAATTGTAACAGTAGATGAAAGTACAGCCAATAACCTTAAATCTGAGATATTGCAAAATAATATCTCTTTCACTGACGCAGCTTCAAAAAACTCTGTAGACGCTCAAACAGCATCAGTTGGTGGATTGGTTGGATGGGTAAAACGTGGAGATATTTCTGAAAATATATTTGAAGCTTCACTCTCTTCAACTCCTGGAGAAATAATCGGTCCATTAAGTTCTCCGTTGGGATATGAAATAGTGAGAGTTGAAGACAAAAAGATATATGAAACAGCGGATGAGTTATTAGTAGACGAAGATATAAAAAGTCAATTGACTGCTAGTTATGTGGATTATCAGATCAACAATTGGTACGGGCCATACATATCTAACTACGATTTTGTAATTTCATACGAACCCTTGGATATAGCATACGATATTTATTATGCGCAATCTTTTGAAGACTTAGCAAATGTTGAAAAGAAGTACCGTGAAGCTATATTAAACGATAATGAGTTACCTGAAGAATGGTATGTCTCTTATATTTTCACTGTGGAAAATCTACTTCCTATGAAAATTTCTCAAAAAAATGATTTTGAAAGCTATTTGAATATAGCTCAATCCTATCCAGAATTTCTAGGATATAGCAACGATGAAATAAATAATCAAATTGAATATTATACCCAAATCAAAGACACCGCCGAGTCGACAGATCTCCGTAACGAAGCCTCCCAAAAAGAATTTGCTTTAAGGGAAATTGCATATTTACAAGGTACCTATGGAGTCTTCACAGAGCCAGAAATTCAGAGCAAATACAATGAATTAACAAACGATGTAGAACAAATGAATGTAGCCTTGGAAAATTCTCTCGTGGCATTAAGAGAAGTGAATCCAGATTCCATAGAGATTATAGGAAGATTATATCAAGTAAAACCTGACGATCCTAATGTAGCTTTTGACTATTATGCAACTGTTTACTCCTACATTTTAGAGTATTATAATTCAACAGGTGACATTGAATCTGTAAGACAAGATTTGGAAACAATAAAAGGTACCTTAGATTCATTAAATACAGAAAGCCTTGATGAAGAAAGATCTAATCAAAGGCAGCAAATACTCGAGAATATAGATCTACTTTTAAATCAATAAAAACTTTAATTTAAAAATAATCTGGTAGAGTTGAAATACTTTACCAGATTTTTCATTTTGGAGGAGATATGAGTTCAATAAGGATCGTTAGAGCCTCTTTAATAGCGGCATTATATGTTGTTCTTTGTATTATATTTCAACCTATCAGTTTCGGCCCTATACAGGTTAGAATTGCTGAGGCTTTTGTGGTTCTGACTTATCTTGATCCTGCATTTATTCCAGGAATCTACGTAGGTGCACTGTTAGCAAATATAATAGGTGGTTTGGGTGCTTGGGATATCTGGTTTGGAAGTTTATTGACCTTGATAGCAGGAATTATAACTTGGAAGATGCCAAATGAGTATTTAGCTCCTCTTCCTCCCGTATTAATTAACGCCTTTGGGGTGTCTGCTTATGTCGCCCCATTGTATGGAGTACCGTATTTCTTTTCTGTACTTTGGATAGGAGTCGGAGAAGCTGTTGCAACGTATATTATAGGGCTTCCAATTTTAAAGATTTTTAAAAGAAATTTTTACAAAAGGAGTTGAATAAGATGAATAAAAAACCATATATAGTTGATACAACTTTAAGAGACGGGCAACAATCTTTAATAGCAACGAGATTAAAAATGGATGATTTTGAAGATCAATTGACAGACTTCGATCAAGTTGGCTATTATTCTATGGAAGTATGGGGTGGGGCTACTTACGATTCATGCATAAGATACCTCAACGAAGATCCATGGCAAAGGCTAAAAACCATAAGAGCGAAATTAAAAAATACCAAAATCCAAATGCTTCTAAGAGGCAAAATTTAGTTGGATACAGAAATTATGCCGATGACGTGGTAGAATTATTCGTTAACAAAGTAGCTGACTACAGCATGGATATCATAAGGGTTTTCGATGCTTTAAACGATATTCGTAACTTGGAAAAGTCTATAGAGGTTGCAAAAAAAAGAAATATTCATGTTCAAGGAGCTATATGTTACACCGTTAGTCCCGTTCACAATCTGCAGTACTATTTAAATTATACAAAAGAATTAGTGGAAAGAGGCGTCGATTCAATTGTTATAAAAGATATGGCGGGATTGTTAAAACCAAAAGATGCCTATGATTTGGTAAAAGAAATCAAGAAGAAATTCAACATCCTTGTTGATATTCATTCTCACGCAACCACTGGTCTTGCTTCTATGGCTTATTTCGCTGGAGTAGAAGCTGGAGCAGACATTCTGGATTTAGCGTTGAGCCCTTTTGCTAACGGTACCTCAGAACCAGCGGTCGAACCTTTTGTCTACACCTACGACTTAGATCTAGATACAAAAACAATAATGAAATTGGTTGAATATTTTTGGAAGGTAAGGTCGAAATACAGTGAGTACGATGTCAAGATGGAATCAATAGATGCCAGAATATTAAATGCTCAAATCCCTGGAGGTATGCTTTCTAATTTAGTTTCTCAACTAAAGTCACAAAAGGCTGAAGATAAATTAAGCGATGTTCTACAAGAAGTACCTAAGGTTCGAAAAGATTTAGGATATCCCCCTTTGGTAACCCCCACTAGTCAGATCGTAGGAGTTCAAGCTGTTTTAAACGTATTAACTGGTAAAAGATATTCAATGATAACTAACGAAGTAAAAAATTATTTGAAAGGTCTGTATGGAAAACCACCTGCCCCAGTAGACGAAGAATTATACAAATTAGCATTAGGCAATGAGAAACCCATAGACTATAGACCAGCAGATGATTTAGAACCTGAGCTAGAAAAAGCGAAAAAGGAAATAGGCATATTGGCTCAGAATGATGAAGATTTATTGACCTACGTTTTATTCAAAGAAGTTGGTAAAAAATTCTTGAAAAATAATTACGTTCGTTCACTTAACATTGACCTAAACCTGGCAGAAAGCTTTCAGAATGAAGATACAGCAATTTATCCTATTTAAATTTTTGAGAAAAATATCGAAAAACTGAGATTTTTGCTCTTAATCGGAAATAATTCTTGATAATCACCTTTAACCGGATTTAATCGCCAATAATCCCGATTTGAAATTGTATCCTTTTTTGTTATAATTAGTTTAGTAAAAACGTTTCCATAAGGAAAAAACACTCAAAAGGGGGTATTAAGATGAAAAAAGGCTTAATTTTAACTTTGGTAATGTTAGTAGGAGCACTTTCACTTTTTTCACAAACTTTAACCGTGTGGTCTTCTGAATTGCAAGTTGACTTTATGAGAAGAATCGGCCAGCAGTTTACCAGAGATACTGGTATCAACGTCGAAGTTCAAATGGTTAATTTCGGTGATATCAAGTCAAAATTTCTAACTTCAGCACAGGCGGGGGAAGGTCCTGATATAATAGTAGGAGCTAATGATTGGGTTGGAGAATTAGCATTAAATGGCCTGCTTGAACCTATTCCACAATCTGCTATCGAACTTAACAAGTTTGCTCCATCAGGAATTCAAGCATTCACATATGAAGGTAGGCTCTATGGATTGCCTTACGCCATTGAAGCAGTTGGATTATTATACAACAGGGATTATGTGAGTGATGATGAAGTTCCAACAAATATAAACGAATTAATGGCTTTGGCAAAAGAATTAACAACAGATGAAACGGTTGGATTCGCTGTTGTTCCTAACGATTTTTATCAAACTTATGGTTTCTTTAGCGGATATGGTGCTTATGTCTTTGATTATGATTCTAGGACTGGTTACGATATATCTGATATAGGATTGAACAATGAAGGAGCTATAAAAGCCGGATATCGTTTGAAGAGTTTCTTCGACGAAGGTATAATGCCTCAAGGTATGGGTTACACTATTATGGATTCCATGTTTACAGACGGGTTAATTGCCATGATGATAAATGGTCCATGGTCCGTAAAAAGATATATAGATGCGGGTATAGACTTTGGAGTAGTGCCATTAACAAGCATAGAAGTTGAACCAGGTAAACAAATGAGACCTTTTGTGGGTTCACAAGGATTGATGATCAATTCTAGATCACAAAACAAGGCGTTTGCTATGGAATTTGTGATCAATTACTTAGCAACAGCTGAAGGAATATATCAATTCTATATCGCTGATCCGAGAGGTCCTTCAAGATTGGATGTAGCCCAAATAGTAGACGAACAAGGTGGTCCAGTTCCAGCAGAAATGGTTGCAGCATTCACAGAAAGCGCATCAGGTGGAGAACCAATGCCTAATATACCAGCAATGCAATCTGTATGGCAACCTATGAGTGATGCTCTAAACAACATTATAAACGGAACACAAACACCGGAAGATGCTCTTAACGATGCCGTATCAAAGATAAAAGCAGCTTTGTAATTTATAACCTTTGATTGATCTTCTAAGATTAAAAGATAACAAGATTAACCGACAAGAAGGGGAGGGTAACTCCCTCTCCTTTTTTTTAAAGCTAAAATTTTTGGGAGGGGCAGCTCTTGAATAAGTTCACTACTTTTTTAATATGGATATTCATTGGAGTGATGAATGCACTCCTTGTATGGGCGATACTTCTTTTATTCATATTTGCCAACTATGGATTAGGCATAGTAATAAGTATTTTCTCGTTTTATGGATTGGGTCGATTTTTCCAAAAAGCTTATCCGTATCGATATACGTTGCCTGCTTTGTTTTTTCTCTTCATTTTAACCATATATCCCATTTATTACACGATTGATACCTCATTCACTAATTATGGAACGGGACATTTATTCACTAGAACTAACGCTATAGATACTCTTCTTACAGATCCGGTGTATTACTTTGAGCCAGAAAATCCAAAAACTTATGATTTCAAAGTATTCGTCAGATACGATGAAGAATACAAACCAACTGAAGATTTTTATTACTTTTATACGACGAAAAAAATATGTATTTATCAGAAAAACCAGTAATTTTAGAGTACGATTCTAGAAGTAATCTAATATATGCAGAATCAGAATTGTTTCCTATTGAAAGAGACCAAATAACTGTAAACAATGCCACTTACAAAATAATGCGCCCCACGGAAAGTTTAGGAACCAATGGTAGCGATTCAATAATAGCCATTGAAAAAGATGGAGAAGTCAGATACACGTATTTTTATTCGCCCGTTGATCCTCTTACCTCTACAAATTCAGCGTTTTACAACTCTGTATTGAGACAGAATTATTTAAAGTCTTTAAATTTGGTGTTTCAAGATCAAAACTTCCGCCTCTCAAGTTCCACGATATTCCGAAAATTCTCTGAAGTCTACAGGGTTTACGATACATCGGTTAAGGTTATAGTCGACGGAGAAAGAGAGATCTACAAAACAGTTGTAATGAACACTCTTACCAACAAAGAATTAGTTGAAAGGGACTCTGCCTTTTGGGATTACAATGAGAATGGAGAATTGTACAGATTAATAGGTTATAAAGACTATATAGGTGGAGAAAACTTTGCAAAAATAATAAGTGATCCTAGAATCTCCGGACCATTCTTTAAAATTCTTAGTTGGAATTTTGCCTATGCAGCTTTAAGTGTTCTTTTTACTTTTGTAGTTGGCCTCATTTTTGCGCTAGTCCTAAACGATGTAAATCTCAAAGGGAAAGTAGTGTACCGAACTTTACTAATAATACCGTGGGCGATACCTGCTTTTATTTCTGTTTTGGTTTGGAGAAATGGATTCTTCAACGAAACATACGGGATAATCAACAAATTCATACTTGGGAACTTAGGGTTAAACCCTATAAAATGGCTGAATGATCCATTTTGGGCAAAAGTGGCAATATTGATAACTAATACTTGGCTCGGATTTCCTTACATGATGACTATAACCCTCGGTTCTTTACAAAGTATTCCAGGCGAACTATACGAAGCAGCCGTCATAGATGGTGCAAACAGATGGAAACAGTTTAGACAGATAACGTTACCACTTTTGATGGTCGCAGTTGCGCCATTACTCGTTATGAGTTTTGCATTCAATTTTAACAATTTTACATTAATATATCTACTTACAAGTGGGGGACCCGCAATGGCAGGTACGAACACACCGGCAGGTTCAACAGACATTTTGATATCATATGTATATAAATTAGCCTTTGAAGGATCACTAGGCCAGGACTTTGGATTTGCTTCCGCTATTTCGATGATCATATTTGCAATAATTGCTGTGTTTACCTACTTTAACTTTAGATTCTCAGGCTCGTTCGAAGAGGTGAGTAGATAATGGCTGTGATCGAAAAGAAAAATTACACTTTAAGGCATATAATATTGATCATCTGTGTTGTTGTAATACTCTTTCCTCTTGTATGGTTAATCTCTACATCGATAAGAAGAGATAATGCCGCATTTTCACCAAAATTGTTTTCGAACAGATTAACTATGAATAATTATAAAGATTTAATCCTTCAAACTCCAAATGTACCTGAAATAATAAACGAACTGAACTCTCTTAGCTCGTACATTGGGGAATACAGCGGGATATCTTTAACAGAAGCACAAAAAGAATCAATGAAATTTATAACCAGTTTGGAAGAATACTTTACCGAAACTCAAAATAACTTCGAAGATTTAGAAAGCTCGTATGATGATATATTTACACTTTACGAAACACAGTATAAAGACCCGTTTTACAAAGATATAAACAAAAATAAGAATTGAAGATTATCAAACCTTCGAAGAAGAGTTAACTGCAATACTTAATCTCTCCGAAAGTATGGGTATAAACGTTGATATCATGCCATTGCAAACATTGATAAGTGATTATTTTACTCAAAGAAAAGAAATAATGACCAGCTTTGAAAATAGCTCTTTAAATAAAGATAGTGAATACTATATAGAAACGATGAATACAATACTGCAAATCCCGCTGAAAACATCTACTTGGAGGGTAAGAACTTATAGGAGATGGATAAAAGAAGAACCCGAAGCTGAAATATTCGGAAACAACATTTTATCTTTGGCAGAAAGATGGGAGAAAATTGAAACAGAAATAGAACGGATACAAGAAGATATTCAAAAACAGGCTAATGAATTATACGGTCAGTCTGTAACTCAAATATCTCAATTAGAAGCAGATTTAAACAATATAAATTCACAAATATCACAAATCACTTCACAACAAGTGCTTTTGGAAAGACAAAACAGTGATATATTCAACAGTTTATCCGCACTTTTTGATATATTCATAGTCGAAAAAGAGCGATTGCATGCTTCTTACAACATACTTGAGGGACAAGACTTATCGAATGTAGAAGGAAAGTCACCATTATTTGGTGAAGATAAATCTTTTTACGATAACGTTCAAAAATTTTCTCAGATCATTCCTCCTGCTTACGAGAATTTGAATTCTATAGACATATTCATCGAAAACGGTTTTGTTGAAACACTTGAACTTTTCAATGAAGTCTATCAATTTTTAAACGAAAACTTCACAAAAATATACGCCATAAAAGATTCGAAAACAATTTTGCCAGGTTATCAAGCGGCAAAAAGTTCAACTTTAAAACTTTCTGGAAGCATTAACGAATTACTTCCACTAACATCACAATACAGTTCAAATACTCGTCAATTAGCCCAATACAGTGCTCAACTAAATAATTTAAGAGAACAAAAGAACGAAATTCAAACCGCGCTTAGCCTGATCAAACAAGAAAATGACGAAATTTTAAGTAACTTAGAAAAAACACAAAACATTCCTTTTTTGTTAGTTTATATGGAAAGCTCCAATCAAGAAATAACTAACAACTTTGAGTCAACTAATTATGCATCTTTCATAAGTTCAAAATATTATCCGTATTTTTCCCCTGATCGAAACAGATATATACTAATGAATTGGTATAAAAATTTGTTAGAGTCAAAACAAAGATTCGACCAGGGAAGAGAAAATTTAACTGCTATCCAAAATCAAATGGAAGAAAATATTAATATATTCAAAACAAACCTCAACGAATATCTTACTTTGAATCAAGGCGGTAACGTTACTATTATTGAACCACTTTCTGAGATTCAAACACTTTATAACACACAATACGGAAAAGCTTCGGCTGATATAGCTCGTGCCTCAAGGATAGTTAGTGATCTTGCAAATTACACTGATTACTCCGAATTAAAGTCCAAACTTAGGAATATTGATAAAAATCTTTATTTATTGCAGCAAGATTGGTCAGCAAAAATAAGAAAACCGTTTACTAGATGGCTACTAAATTCCATAATGGTAGCTGGTATAACATCAGTATTAACTGTTTTAATAACCTCCATTGCAGCCTACCCTTTTTCAAGGATGAGGTTTGTGGGAAGAAAGCAGGGGTTATTTTTCTTGATGATTATTCAGATGTTCCCAGCCGTAATGTTTATGATAGCAATTTATGGCATATTGAAATTTATGGGTGATAACTTTGGGGTATTTGGTTTGGATTCTTTAGATGGATTGATCTTTGCCTACATGGGAGGAATTGCTTACAACATGTGGCTGTTCAAAGGTTACTATGACACTATCCCGGACTCTTTGGAAGAATCTGCAATGATTGACGGTGCTACGAGGTTCCAAACCTTTTGGAGGATCGTATTGCCTCTATCTCTACCCATAATTGCTGTTGTTATGATACTTACCTTCATGAACATATTCAACGAGTTTGTTATGGCAAGGATAATATTACAAAGCGAATCAAATTATACCTATGCTGTTGGATTGCAAACTTTCTCCTCGGGACCTTACGAAACAGAGTGGGGATTGTTCACCGCAGCCTCACTATTGGGTGCTATCCCAATGATAATTCTATTTTTGTCTCTCCAAAGATGGATAATCGGAGGATTAACTCAAGGCTCTGTAAAAGGTTAATCATTATCAAAAAAGGAGACATGCAAATATCATGTCTCCTTTTTTTAAGGTATACTATGGCTATTTTTTTATCTAAATTAATATACAAAAGAACTTTTACCTATGAATTCTCTTATTATTGAGGTTTTGGGTATTTCATCAAGCTCTGTAATAGGAAGAAAGTAGTCCAAAAATCTTAGTAACCTTTTAGCTTCTGTATATTCAGGATGAGAGTTATCGATAGATAGCAATAGAGGTTCAGCAAACAACTTCAAAACTGCCAGCTCGTAAACTAGGTGAGAATTGAACATAATGTCTGCTTCATCTTGAAAGGGAAATATATTTTTATGTTCGCCCCTTACTACTGAATGCCAAATCTTTAATGTATCTTCAGCAGAATAACCTCTAAAGTAATAATCTCTCACTAACCTTCTTATTAGCCTAGTATCCGTTGTAGGAATTCTATCCATACTGTCTAAATTCATTTGGGTTAAAGAACTCACATAGATTTTAAACTTTTGTTCTTTTGAAATAGAAGTGGTTAGTAGCTCGTTCAAACCATGAATACCTTCTATAATAATAGGCTGATTTTCATTTATTTTTAAAGTTTCTTCTGACCAAAATCTTGTACCAGTTTTGAAATCAAATTTTTGGAAGTATAACTTCTTTTCCCTTTATCAAATCAATCATTGTGTTGTTGAACAATTCTAAATCCAGTGCGTTTATACTTTCAAAGTCGTAATTACCGTTTTCATCTCTTGGTGTCTTCTCTCGCTCTAAGAAAAAGTCATCTAAAGATATTGGAACTGGCCTTAACCCATGCACTTTAAGATGTAAGGCGATTCTCCTAGCACTTGTTGTTTTTCCAGAAGAAGATGGCCCAGCTATCGTTATCAATCTTATATTCTTTCTTTTTATTATTTCATAAGTTATCTGTGCATATTTTTGTTCATGTAAAGCTTCTGCTATCCGAATAATCTCTCTTACTCTTTCGGCACCTTGAGAGATTATGGAATTTAATTCTCCAACGGTTTTTATTTCCATTATATCCAACCAATTTTTGTATTCTTCAAAGGTTGTAAATAACTTAGAAGAATAACTATAATCTGGAACGTCGTGGGGGAAACGATTTGTAGGATGGATTATGACGAAACCCTTTTCAACCTTTTTCAATTTGAATTTATTAACGTATCCTGTTGAATATGGAAGATATCCATAAAAGTAGTTAAAATATTTGCCTGCGTAATATACATTAACGGTACTTTTCTTTCGATATTTGAAAAGTAGAGCTTTATCTTCTTCTCCTATTTCCTTGAACACCTTTATAGCATCGAATTTATCTATAGTTTTCTTTTCAAAAACAATGTCTTTTTCAACTATCTCCCTCATCTTGTTTTCTAATAACAACAAGTAGTCTTCAGAAGGTTCTCCTGATTTAAATTCGCAATACATAGCATCGTTGAGAGTATTATTCACATAGAATTTATCTTCTGGATTGATTTCTTTCGATGCAATATACAAAACAAAGAAAAGACCACGTCTATAAATACGCACTCCATCAGGCGTCGTAATGTCGCAAAACTGTATGCTTCCACTTTTAGATACTTTGCTAAACAATTCCTTAATGTCATTGTTAAATTTCACGTATAAAACCTGTTTTCCGGAGGTCTTTTCGAATTTTTTTGCTATATCAATGAATTTGGTGTTTTCATCGGCATGGTATACTTGTCCAGATTCAACATCTCTCAGTTGAAAATCCATTTCAATTTTCTCCTTTCAGAAAGTGAAACCCGGGCTACACCCGGGTTTTGGAGCGGATAATGGGATTCGAACCCACGACCCCTTGCTTGGCAAGCAAGTGCTCTACCACTGAGCTATATCCGCATCAATTACTGGAGCAGGTGATGGGGCTCGAACCCATGACCTCCGCCTTACCAAGGCGGCGCTCTACCGACTGAAGCTACACCTGCATTTTCAAGATAAATTATACTATATTTAATTCCTTTCGTCAAGTCAATATGCTTTACTATCAAATTAGCTAAAATAAATAGGTAGCTGAAAAAATCTAAAAATTTTAAGACATTACATCTCAAAATTAAAACCTATAGAAACTTAATTTCAACTTATTAATCACTTTTTCATGATATAATTTGATACAAGAAAGATTTAAATTTAGTATTTAGGTGGCAGCGGGACGAAGGGGAGCTATAAAACTATAATGGAGGTTTTTACGATGACAGAATTTTTATTGCAAAACACACACGGTAGTCACTTTTACATGAAAACACCTTCTGGTCATGATATTCATGTAGACGCAGATCCAGAGAACCTTGGTTATGACTCGGCTGCAAGGCCCATGGAGTACTTAATCGCTGGTTTAGGCGGATGTACGGGAATAGATGTAGTAACGATTTTGGACAAAATGAAAGTAAAGTACGATGCCTTGAACTTGAGAATATTAGCAGAAAGAAGTGAGGAGCATCCCAAAAAATACACGAAGATTCATATAATTTACGAATTCAAGGGAAAAGATCTACCCATGGATAGATTACAAAGAGCTGCTCAACTTTCACAAGAGAAATATTGTGGAGCAACCGCCACATTTAGAGGTTCCACAGAGATGACCTATGAAGTAAAGATTATTGAGTAAATATAAGAACAATAATCGATAGGAGGAGTAAAATGGCTGACCTAAAGGAAAGGAAAGATAAGGCTTCTAAAAAACTCGAAAATATTGATAACGTTATTATGGTTATGAGCGGTAAAGGAGGAGTTGGAAAAACCACTGTTGCGGTGAATTTAGCGGTTGCTCTGGCTCTAGAGGGTCGAAAAGTAGGGCTTTTGGATATTGATTTACATGGTCCTGATGTAGTAAGAATGTTGGGGGGAGAGAAGCCAAAGTTTCTGCTGTTGGAGGAGAAATACTACCCCCTGAAGTACACGGAATAAAAGTTATTTCTATTTCCCAATTTTTAGATAGCGACAATGAGGCTATTATCTGGAGAGGTCCTTTAAAAACAGGTGCTATAATGCAATTTATTGGTGATGTTGCTTGGGGTAAATTAGACTATCTAATTATCGATGCACCTCCAGGTACGGGAGATGAACCTTTAACAGTTTTCCAAAACGTGGAAAAGATAAAGGGTTCTTTGATCGTTACTTCACCTTCTGTTGTTTCGCAAGACGACGTAGAAAGGGCTATTAATTTTGTGAAAAAAATGGATAAGCAAATTATCGGTATAGTTGAAAATATGTCTTATTTTATCTGCCCAAATTGTAAAACTAAACACTACATTTTTGGTGAAAACGGCGGAAAATCTTTAGCAGAAAAATACAATTTAGAATTACTTGCACAAATTCCTTTGGATTCAACCGTCAGAGAAAACATGGATGCAGGTAAACCCGTTGCTTATTTCGGAACTCCAGAAGTAACAAATGTCTACGTTAACTTGGCAAAAAGGGTAATAGAAAAAGTAGAAACAATTAGTTAATAAGGTATAGGATTACTATCTGAAGTCAGAAAACTTTTTTCATTGATAGGGGGTTACTTTCATGAAGAAAGCATTATTCGTTGTCATGATACTTACTTTTGCTGTTGTTTCTTTTTCTGTTAGCACTACGTTTTTATACTCGAAAGAAGCAACTTCTGTTTATTTAGTTGCCAGTTTTAACAACTTTGAGCCTATTGCCATGGAAAAAAGCTTCACCGGACTGTGGCGTTACAATGTTGATTTAGAACCTGGTGAATACCTGTATAAATTCATCGTAGACGGAGAAAGAACGATAGATTTTTCAAACGAGGATATAGAAACCTATAACGGTGAAATCTTCAATGTACGCACCGTTCAGGAATCATTTGTTTTTCCAAAAGTTGGCGATGGCTCAGTTAAAAAGGTTTATTTCGATAACGAAAGAAGATATATAAATCCGGTTCAAAAGGGCGAAATATATCTTTCAATAGAATTCGAAAAAAATGATGTTGAAGACGTTGAACTACAAGCCAACGCATCCTCCATACAAAAATCTGTAATAGAATCAAGCAATACCATCATTTATAGGTTCCACGTATTTACCGAAGCTGAAGTTTTAAAGTATAGATTTTTGATCCACGATAGCGAAGAAATAATATACGGTTTCAACGGAACAAAAGAGTTTTTTGAATTCGACTTTAATCATCCTATAATTTCATATTTTGATATACCAGAATGGTCGAAAGGAAGGATCTATTATCAAATATTTCCTGATAGATTCAGAAATGGTGATACTTCCAATGATCCACAAGGAACCTACAGTTGGAACGGTCCACATAATAGAAATTCTCTTTCTTTTGGTTTTTATGGTGGAGATCTGCAAGGGGTCATTGACTCAATTGATCATTTAGAATACATTGGTGTGGAAGCGATCTACTTCAACCCCATTTTTGAAGCTCAGACTCCCCATAAATACGATACAACAGATTATTTAAAAATTGATGATTCTTTTGGAGACGAAGAAGTCTTTTCTAATATGCTAGAGGCGTTACATGAGTCAGATATCAAGGTTATCTTAGATGGCGTATTTAATCATACAGGAACAGAATTCTTCGCGATGAAAGAGAACTTTCTCAAACAAGAAGAATCTGATTATTTGGACTGGTACTATATTAAATCATTCCCCATCAAAAAATCTACAGAAAGTTACGAAGGTTGGCATGGGTACGCTGATCTCCCGCAATTAAACAATGAAAATCCTGAGGTGAAGGCATACATAAATCAGGTAATTGGTAAATGGATGAGTTTTGGTATAGATGGTTGGAGAATGGATGCGGTTGATCAACTCCCTGAAACTTATTGGTCAGCTCTTTACGAAAACATTAAAAACATAAACCAAGAAGCCCTAGTTGTGGGAGAATTTTGGAGAGATGCCACTTCTTATTTTGAAGATCCAAGTTTCGACTCTGTAATGAATTACATCTTCAGGGATGCGGCTATCGCATATGCCAAAGGTGGAAGGCTATTAACTTTGTTAATACCACTAACGCATATATAGACAAATATCCATCACAAGTGTTGCATGGGTTATGGAACCTTTTGGGTTCACACGATACTGAAAGAATTCTAACTGCTCTCGGTGAAGATACACAACGAATGAAATTAGCTGTCGTACTTCAAATGACGTTTATAGGGTCACCTCTAATATATTATGGTGATGAGATAGGCATGACGGGGACCACAGATCCATTTTGCAGAGTTCCATTTTACTGGGATGATAGTAAGTGGAATATGGAAATTTTAGACTTGTACTCTCAGTTGGCGGAATTAAGAAAAGAAAGTGATGCCTTGAGAAAAGGTGATTATACAGTACTGTATGCAGATGAAAGCGTTCTAATTTATGAAAGACGCTATCAATCAGAGAATGTCATAATTGCACTAAATTCTAAAGATTCACAAATTGAAATTGAGTACGATTTGAACGGAAGTTACAGAGATATCTTAACTGGAGAAAGCTTTAATACCATAGAAAAAATGCCAGGTAAAAGTTTTCTTGTACTTGTTAGCGAGTGAAATTGGAGGATTTAGATGTATTATTATGAAGTAATCCCCATAGGACAAATGGTTTTTAATGGGTTTACCTATAAAAGCGATAAAAAATTAGATATAGGTCAAAGAGTTATCATTGATTTAAGAGGTAAGTTCCTTCCTGGTTTAGTTTACAAAGAGTCTGAAACTACAGAATTCGACAAAATAAAAGAAATCGCATTTCCATTGGATAATAAGAGTTTTTTAAATGAAAAGCACATCAAACTTATGGAAAAGGTAAGCTCAAAATTTATGGCTCCTATTGGGGAGGTTGCAAGATTGTTTTTTCCTCCTCTTTCTTCGGATATTTATAAACTGAGAATTACACCAAAAAGTTCTTTTTCTCCTATTCAAAAGCCTATTTTTTACAAGCAATTTTTAAAATCTTTTGATAATGCTTCAAAAGCCAACAAGCAGTTAAGAGAATATTTAGATTCAAATTTAATTGAGATAGAACTATACAGAAAAGAAATTACAAAGAAAATAGATAAGTTTGTTAGCCTAAAAATGGACTTAAAAAGAGATGTGGAAGTTCAATGTGTCAAAATCTGCCAGAGAGGTAATAAATTATCTATCCATAAACGGTGAAACCTTAGAAAGCGATCTGTACTCACAAGGTATTTTGAAAAAAGGTTCCACCGTTTTGAACACTTTATGGAAAAAAGGTATAATTGAATTATCTGAAGGTTTCCCAATTTACGAAGAAAATACAGAAATTTCTTTAAATGATGAACAGAGGCAAGCAGTTGAAGCAATAAAAGCAAATTCTGATAAACCACATTTATTGTATGGGGTTACGGGGAGCGGTAAAACAGAAGTATTTTTTGAAGTTGCAAGGCCTATCTTGGAAAATGGCGGGAAAGTCCTTCTTTTAGTGCCAGAAATCTCTTTAACCTCGGAGCTAATGATCAGGTTAAAAAAACGATTTGCTAACTACAATGCAGCGTTTTACCATTCCGGACTTACAAGTAGCGAAAGAGTACAAACTTGGTACAAAGCCGTGAATGGTGAATTGGACTTAGTCATAGGAACAAGAAGCGCCATTTTCATACCCATGAAAGATTTAAAAATGATTATAATCGATGAAGAACATGATCAATCTTACTATCAGATAGAAAACGTTAGTTACGATGCGATAGATACGGCTTGTTTTAGAAAAGATTTAGAAGACATTCAACTGATACTTTCATCAGCAACACCACGGGTGATTGATCTGTACAAGGCAAAAGCGAACTTTTTTTATCTTGAAAAAATACATACAAGGTACTTTACCGAAATGCCTGAAGTCCAAATAGTTGATATGAAAAAAGATGAAAAATATAACTGGATATTCAGCAAAAAGGTAGTAGAAAATATAGAAATTTCTTTGAAAAAAAACAAAAAAGTAATTGTTTTCACGCCAACAAGAGGATATGCCAATTATGTAATTTGCAGCGACTGCGGATATATATTCAAATGTGATGAGTGTGATGTTTCATTAACCTTTCATAAAAATGAAAGAAAATTAAGATGCCATTACTGTGGAAAGGAAAGTGAATTACCAAATTTTTGTCCAAAGTGTGGAGGCTTTAAACTTCAAACAAGAGGTTTCGGTACGGAACGGGTTATGGCTGAATTGGCTAAATTGTTCCCTTCACAACCTCTAGTAAGGGTTGATAGGACGGTTATAAAAACATTCAAAGATTTACGAAACACTTTTAATTTCATGAAAGAACCAGGGAAAAAGATCGTTGTTGGAACTAAGATGATCACTAAAGGTTTGGATATTCAAGATTTAGATTTAGTAGTCATTCTTGACGCTGACAGATATTTCAACTTTCCTGACTACAACGCTCAAGAAAGCACAGCCTCTTTGCTGATGCAGGTTGCAGGAAGATCTGGCAGGAAAGAGAAAGGCAAAGTTATCATTCAGAGTTTTCAACCAGAGAATCATATTTATAAATCTTTAATTGATCATAATTTTGACCTAATTGCAGAGAATGATCTTGAACAAAGGAAAATATACGGATATCCTCCGTTCGTCACATTATTTATGATTTTAGTGAACAACCCTTCCGCTGACAAAGCAAAGGCTAAAGCAAATGAAATCGTCGAAGAGTTGAGTAAAATTGAAAATCAAGTTGATATTGAAATATTGGGACCCGTTGTGCCAATCATTTCCAAATTAAGAGGGAATTACAGGTATCAAATCATTATAAAAAGTAAACAGAAAAATCATGACTTTTTATACTCAACGCTTAAAAAACATTTTAGAGACATCAAAATTTATGTTAATCCCCCCACTACGTTAGTATAAATATTACTCTGAAAACAATATTCATATTTAATGCAAAATATAGATATAAGTATAGCAACTATTCAAATCTGGAGGTGATTTAGATGGAGTATAAAGTTTATACAAAGGAAGTAGAACTTACCGAAGCTTTAGAGAATTATATCGAAAAAAGAATGAGTAAACCAGACCATTTGCTCAAAAAACATCCTGATATTGTCTCTCCTTCTGATGTCAGAATAACAAAAGAGAGGGGCATATACAAAGTTGAAATAACTACCCACATTAATCCTTTAAGTAAAATCATAAAAGTAGAAGAAAGAAGTAACGATCTTTATGAAGCTATTGATGAGGTAACAGACTCTTTGGAAAGAAAAATCAGAAAACTAAAGAATCGTTTACAAGAACAAAGTAGAACAGATAAAAAGGCACGTATGGAAATAGAACAAAATCTTCAAAATCCTGACATTAAAAATCTTGATTTAGCTGAAGAAAATGAATCAGAAATTGAAGAAAAACCTGATGCTCCAAAGATTGTGAGAACAAAAAATTTTGATCTAACTCTTATGAGCGTTGAAGAAGCAATGTTACAAATGCAACTTTTAGGCCATTCATTTTTCGTTTTCAGAAATCCAGACAATGATGCTATAAGCGTTCTTTATGAAAGAAAAGATGGAGACTTAGGCTCATAGAATTCAATGAATGATTGTTAAACACCTAAAGGGATGCACAATGCATCCCTTTTTTTATGCGTATTACTTGGATTTGCACGGTCGCTCAAATTTATGTTATAATTTTTTAGTAAAACGTTTCCATTATTACAAAAGTTAAAAGGAGGATGGAGAAATGAAAAGATACTTAGGTTTAGTAACATTGTTTCTTTTTTTAGCTTCCTTTGTTTTTTCTGGAACACCTTCTCCAAATTGGGAAGATCAGATCATCTATTTTGTTATGATAGACAGGTTTGCAAATGGAGATACTTCCAACGATGTACTAACAGATTCAGGAATAGAAAGTGGAATAGTAAACTCAAAGTACAATGGTGGAGACATCCAGGGTTTGATCGACCAGTTAGATTATATAAAAGAATTAGGGGCAACTGCAATCTGGGTTACACCGCCTGTCGCTAACCAATGGTGGGATGGAAGTGTGAATTATGGAGGTTATCACGGTTACTGGGCAAGAGATTTTAAAAAGGTAGAAGAACATTTTGGAGATGTAGAACTTTACAAAAAATTTGTAGAAGAAGCTCACAAAAGAGGTATGTATGTAATTCAAGATATCGTAGCGAATCATACGGGTAATTTTTTGATTTACAAAAACGGACGATATTTTTTAAACAATCAAAGTGTTCCAACAAACAAACCCGACCAGTATCCTTTCAATATGAATGATTATAACGATCCAGAACAAAGAAAATTGAATGTTTATCATTGGCCCTCTGAAATTAAAAATCCAAACCAATATAATACCGAATTTTCTCAGTTAGATGATTTGAACACTGAGAATCCTTTAGTGATTGAAGCTTTGAAAGATTCTTACACTTTTTGGATAGAAGAAGCGGATATAGATGGTTTTAGGATAGATACCGCTATATATGTTCCAAATGAATTTTGGGAAGAATTTTTAAATGGAGAAAATGGAATATATGAAATAGCGCAAAAAGTTGAAAAAATGATTTCTTAACTTATGGTGAGGCATGGATAACACCTCAACCGTTCACGAACGTAGCGGAGAAATCTTTAAATGAATATATGGAAATTGGATTTAATTCAATGTTAGATTTTCCTCTTCAAACGGATATCAAGCGTGTGTTTAAAGAAGGAAAACCAACATCTTACTTGGAGTATCGATTAAATCAAAGAGAAACTATGTACAAAGATCCTTCAAGAATGATAACCTTTATTGATAATCACGATATGGATAGATTCCTAAAAGGTTCTGATATAAACAGTCTCAAGCAGGCCTTAACTTTTATATTCACTATTCCAGGAATACCAACTATATATTACGGTACCGAACAAAACTTTGTTGAAACACGGGCAGCAATGTTTGAACAGGGATTTGCTTCTGGAGGAGTTGACCACTTTGATACAACAACACCTACCTTTCAGTACATCAAAGAATTAACTGAATTAAGGAAAAATATACCAACCTTCAGATATGGAAAAGTAGAAGTTCTCTTCGCAGATGAATTAGGTCCAGGACCTTTCATTTATAAAGTAAAAGATGAATCAAAATCTTATATTATTTTGATGAATACATCTTCCAATAAAAAACATGCTACAGATGTTGATTTAGGGATTGATGAAGGTACCATTCTTAAACCCATTTTAGTAAACAATATGATTAACAAAGAAATCGTATACTCTTCGCCTTTGAATATCTTGTTAAACGCTAAGGCAATCGGTATATTCGAGGTAACGAATGAAATTAACCCTGTCAAGGAAGAAGAAGTATCTGTAGAAATTACAAATTTAGAAGAAGGTCAAACCTTCTCTGAAAACTTCGTATTAAAAGGAACAGCATCAAACGCAAAATCTATTCAGGTAATCGTTGATCGTGAGGAAAAGGAATATGCTAAAATCAATCTCACACAAAAACAAAATGAACCTTGGGAAATCCCAATAAACATCTCGGATTTCACACCTGGGCAACACAACATATTCGTTAAAGCCTACGGAAGAACTCCATTAATAGTTGATTATTCAGAAAGTTATAATATTAATTTCGAAATTCCAATGGTGACTCTTAAAATAGTTGAAGACTCTCTGGGAGACGATAAAGGACCTAATGGAACTTATTCTTACCCAAAAGACCCAACTTTCAACAAACAGATGGATATTAAAGAGGTTGAATTGATACAAATTGGAACTATGCTTAGGATGGTTGTAACTATGGAGAATGTGACTGATATCTGGAACCCTGCAAACGGATTCGATCATGTGACATTTCAAATCTTCTTCGACGACCCTGACAAAAAAGGAGCAGTAGAATTACCATTTCAAAATGCAACTATGCCTAATAGCTTAGATTGGGATTACGAAGTTTACGCAACCGGTTGGGGTATCAGTCTTTTCAGTTCAGAGAACTCATCAGCTAATAAATATGGTGATCCAATAACTCCTGCCCCTACTACGCAGGTTAATAAACAAGAAAATAAAATAACCTTTATGATTCCACTTTCAACACTTGACACAAGCGACCTTTCAGGATGGACTATTTATATAACAACATACGATTATGACGGAATCGAAGGGGTCTTGAGACCATTATCACCAAATGGAGGACCTTGGTCGTTTGGGGGAGGTAACCCAACCGATCCAAAGATAATGGACGATGTTTTGATAAAGATTGATTGAGAAAAAACATAGGGTCTAATTTTAAAGACCCTATGTTTTTATAATTGAAATTGTTTTTTTAGTTTATTCCCAGCATACTATCGATTTTGTTTTTTATCAAAACCGATTATATACTGACTCCCTATTTGAATTACCGGAGTCCCCATTTGATGAGTCCTTCGAACTAGTTCTTCTGCTGCTTTTGGATCTCTTGAAACATCTACTTCACTAAATTTTATTCCTAGCTCTCTAAAATACGATTTGGCTTTTCTGCACCAAGGACAGTTTGGAGTTGTATAAACCTTTACTTTTACATGTTGCATGTTATCTTTCAACCTCCCATACCCTATATAGTATTTTTTATTATAATAACAGAATTTTATAATGTTTATTTTAAGAAAAAAGTAAATATAACTTTGTAAAATAGAGATGCATAAATGTCAATTACATGTATAAAATACGAGGTGATAAACAACGGACTACATATTTGAATATCCTAAACTTCCGATAAATTACAAAGTAAGAGAAGAAAACGATTATTATGTTTACACTTTCCACACTGTGTACACTGATCCCATTTACAAAGAAAACGAAACTCAGGTAATTCATATGTTTAAACCTGAACAAAAAGTTAAAGGGGATATAATCTTTCTACATGGTATTGGACCCAACAACGTTCCATATCTTGAATGGTACGGGAGGTATTTCAAAAAATTTGGCTACAGAACGAGTGTTGTGATCCTTCCTTACCATCTGAGTAGAAAACCAAACGATGTAGAAGATGGTGACCCTTATTATTCACCTGAACCAAATGAGTGCACAGTACTTTTTCATAATTCTGTAAAAGATGTTCGAAGAGCAATCGATTTACTTGAAACCTTCGATGATTTTTCGGAAAATCATTTGTACTTAATGGGGGTATCTTTTGGAGGAATCATTGGTACTATGAGTTTAGCTCTCGATAAGAGGATTAAAAAAGGTATCTTGATGATCACTGGTGGGAATTGGAGATGGATAAACTTTTACTCACCATATACGGAAAAAGTTAGGGAAAGATACGCAAAAGAAAAAAATTCATTTGGTTGCGATTCCGAAGAGTTTTGTAAAAAATTTAGAAGTGATGCGGCTAACTTTGTAAAAAATAATATCAATTCTATAGATGATATATTCCAAAAAACACCTATTACTTGTTATCATTACGACTCGCTGAGTTATGCTAAGTTCGTTAATCAACCTGTTCTTTTTATAAAAGCTCTTTTCGATAAAATCATGCCACATAAAGCCACAAATGACCTTCAAAACTTATTACCAAATAAAAAAGTCAAAGGTCTGTTGGCGGGACATAAATCAAGTTATATATTCAAAAGAATTGTGGGGCGTTGGGTGATTAATTTTATAGAAAAAGACCAGCCCCAAGAGATATCGGAGAAAAGTAATAAAAGAGAAGAAGTTTTAGAATCAAACCGTTAGATCCAAAGTTAATCCTAAAATAAACTCCAAATCTAAAGAAGAGCTGTTACTTTTATAAATTTCTAAAGATTGAAGGATGCTGATTAACTTTTTAATTTTTTCTGGATCCGTTTCTGTTCTTAATTCATTCGTTATTTTTTGAATTTCTTTTTCGATCTTTTGCTTTATATCTTTTGTTTCCTTGGTGTTTTTCTCTGTATTTTGCAGTTCATAAACGGGATCTTGTGGTGAACTTTTGTCTATTTCTTTTTTGTACAAAATAACAGCTTTAGATTTTCCTCCAACGGCAGCTAAAAATCCTCCCCTTCTTTTAAGATTAAGGTCGATGTCTGTATATATAACAATTCCACCTTTTTTCAGAGCCTGAGATTTAAATTGGTTTATATTCCCCAACTCATGGGCTGCCACCCTAAGTATACTCAAAGAAGCAGGGGAACTGTTAGCCAATCCAAGCTCGCCCGGGTCTAACTTGTAGCCCAAGTATGGGTTAAAATGCTCTGGCTTGATGGAGTCAATCATAAAAATCACCTTTCTCTTGGGAGGGATAAAGACGAATAAAGGATCTTACATTTTACTGATTGATATAAAAAAGACTTTACAGTAAACTTACATCACAAAGAGATAAAGATCAACAAAGGATTGTACGCCTATATAGGTTCTGCTATGAAAAACCTTTACCAAAGAGTTGGCAGACATATGACTTTCAAGGAGAAGGCATATCAAAAACACTGGCATATAGACGGCATTTTAGAAAACAATGAAAACAAAATAATATTTGTCGCGATGCTCCCTTCAGATAAACGCCTTGAAGAAGATATCTCCAAAGAATTTGCTGAGAAATTTCAGTTTATTGAAGGTTTTGGTGCATCTGATTTAACTGTAAAATCAAATCTTTACCTCGTAGATAATATCGACTATTTTTTGAAATTATTAAGAGTTTTATTCTTTAAGTACAGTTTTAATTGTCATCCTTATTTTTACCTCATCTATTATATCGAAGACAATATCAATTTTACCTTTTTCTGAGTTGTTTTTTAAATTTTGATAATTTCCTTCTACTTGCATTTCTTCTATTTCGATATTGGGTTCAAACATACTCAAGTTAACGATTTGTCGATCATAGCTGAAATTCTTGACTGTGATCAAAAAGTCTACTATTCGGGAGTTTGCCGATTTAACTTCAACATCCGACAATTTTTCTATCTTATATTGTACATCCCAACTCTCCCCTAAGTTTATCTTGAGCGTGTCTCCAACGGGAGTATCATTAATGTACGCTAACTTTATCGGAAAACTTTCATTATCGAATTCTTCGTGTATCCAGACTTCTCCCGAAGGTAATTCTATCCCTAAACCATTGTATTTTGTGTTTTCTATGTGTCTTATTATCTGAGTTTTTGTATAATTTGGTATATTAGAGTACAAAGAAAAATTAACTACGTTTCTGTCTTGGTATGATAATATATCGTTTTGAGATATCCTAACATTCATTAAAGTATTTTGAAAATTGACTTTTCCCAAATTCATTGTATAAGTTTGACTTAGAATTGCCTCTTTTGCAACCATTCCAAAATCATCTTCATTAACCATACGTGTGCTACTCAATAACTTTGTACTCTCTATGTAATCACGAGAAGACAAGTTAAGATATTCATTAACTAAGTATAGGTTGGTTTGCCCAACAGGAACGCCGTTGAATTGAACGTTTTTGTTGAAAGTTCCATCACTTTTCATTTCATAGATAACTTCCCACGAACCTTCTCCTCTTAAAGCAATTACAGCACTTTTAGGGTTTTTCAATAGAATTTGAGTAGTGGGTTGGATCTTATCTTTATTCTTTTCATCGGTAACGCACCAATGATTTAATTGAGGGTTATAAAATAGAATTTCATTTGTTCCAATGATCTTGTAAACATTTTCATCTATGACTTCAATAGATTTTTGAGTGTAATCTTCCAATGAAGCTATCTTAAAAGGAAAGTGTTGATACACCTTTTTAAGTTCCCAAGAATCCACTCCACTGATCCAAAGTACATCAAAACCATCAGGAACAAGGAAGGAGGTTTCGTTAGAAACGTTATAGAACAGTTGAACGTCTTTAAAGATGAAGGTATAATTCTCAGACAAAGCCGTCATACTTAAAAAACATGAGCATCAAAATATAAACATTTTCTTCATTAACATCATCTCCTTTTGAATTTTTGAAAGGACCTGGGGTCCTAGTCATGTATGGGAGAGCTCAGCCCTGTGAATCCTTTTTTAAAAGCAGAATTTTCTTTATAACAGTATCTATATCTATAGC
>LZCG01000031.1_pt1 | contig 24468 bp, 28 predicted proteins | sample 768541 | NCBI WGS metagenome assembly LZCG01 (sample SAMN05200874, study PRJNA324366) | oil field metagenome | isolation source: sample BH-FW-1 from oil reservoir | place: India: Bombay High | collected 2015-07-11
ACAAGTGTACTCGATCGTGCAGACGTCGTCTGTACATCGATCGATGCTCAGACGTACGTAGCGTACATCGATCGATGCTCAGACGTACGTAGCTGTACATCGATCGATGCTCAGACGTACGTAGCGTACATCGATCGATGCTCAGACGTACGTAGCTGTACATCGATCGATGCTCAGACGTACGTAGCTGTACATCGATCGATGCTCAGACGTACGGGACGAAACCCTGTCACCCTTTCTTTTTACAGCCAAAATCATTATTCCCGGAAAATGGTGGTCAGAATTGCCGGCGCTTTTTTTGGTAGTTGTGGAAGGGGCTATGCTTGCCGATATGACCGGAAGGAGTAAACTACTGGGCCGGACAGACCTGACACCTGCTATCGTATATGTCTTATTGATGAGCTACAACACCCACTATCTCTCGCTCAACGAGGCGCTTGTCAATAACTTTTTGGTTATTGCTCTCATTCGGACGCTCGTAAATGTTTTTGATGATCAAAAAACCTGCTAAAATGGCTGAATGCTTCCTTGTTGATTGGAATTCTTACGCTGCTGCAACCTTTAAACGGTTTACTACTATTCTTGCTATGGACGACATTCATTATTTATCGCATCAATACCATCAGAGAATGGATTGTTTCTTTACTGGGATTTTTTTTGGTAGCACTCTTTTACTATTTCTACCTGTTTTGGTTTGACCTGATATCCGTTTTTCATCATCATCTGGGGGATTTCCTGAAAGAAATCAGCCTTTCACTACCCCAATGGCATCGCCGTGAGATGCCATTTATTTTCGTTTCTATTTTCATGATGTTGCTACTTATTCCCCGACTTGCCTTGCTACTGGACGAAAACACCATTAAATCACGTAAAATACTGAACGTAATTATATTCCACGGTTTTTATGCCACCTTAGCGCTATTCCTTGCCGGTGACAACTGGCCGCAGTTTTTCTTTCAGCTACTAATTCCGCTAAGTATTGCGTTTAGCCGGTTTCTCGCCAACAGCAGGTTCAACAAACTCAAAGACATACTGATAATCATAATATTTTTAGCTGTTTTTTATGAACGAATCTACCCGTATGTTGAAGCCATATTACCGTTTTAAAACCGGCGAAGCCGGAGTGGATGAGGCCGGGAGGGGATGTTTGGCAGGGCCTGTTTTTGCCGCTGCTGTCATATTGCCTTCCGGTTATACCCATCCGGATTTAAACGATTCAAAAAAATTGTCAGACAAAAAAAGGCGTCAACTCCGCAGTCAGATTATCACGGATGCAATCGCATGGGGCATTGCGCAGGCCGACTCCCGGGAAATTGATAAAATAAACATCCTGCAGCTACCTACAACGCCATGCATCAAGCAATCCGACAACTACAACCCCAACCCGGCTTACTGCTCATCGACGGTAACCGATTCAGGCCAATAGACAAAATTCCCCATGTTTGCATCATCAAAGGCGACAGCCAATACGCAGCCATTGCTGCAGCCAGTATTCTGGCAAAAACCACCAGGGATGATTTTATGATAGCCCTGTCAGATAAATATCCTCAATATGGTTGGCATAAAAATAAAGCTATGCCACAAAAGACCACATCCTTGCGCTGCTCCATCATGGCCCTACACGACATCACCGCAAATCTTTTCACCTCAAAAAACAATATAAACTCCCGTTTTGAAACTCCCGACCGATAGTATCTTCAATGATGTTTTTTATCTTTGAGCAAACAATAAACTAATAACAATATGCTTTCATCATGAAAATAAAGACCCTACTTCTGATTATTCTGATTATCCCTTTATGGCAGTCATGTTCCTTTTTCGAGAATGACAACGCAACCGAGCCACGTCAACTTATATCTTCAGAAGCTGTTTTCATATTGGAAACCAATAACTATATTCATTTGTGGGAAACCTATAACCGTTGTCCGCTCTGGAACCTCACAAACCAAAATCCCGGATTAAACCATGTTAAAGAACAATTGGACATCTTTTACCAATTCATTATGGCTAACCCCGACCTTGGCGATAAACTGGCTTCCCAAAAAACGGTTTTTGCTGTTGAAGTTTCTGAAAAATTCAAACCTTCTATCCTGATGGTAACCCAAACGAATTACACTGTCAACCAAATCAAATCGCTTATTGAAAAACTTATCCGGGCCGGATTAATTTTGCTGTGTCTGAAAAACATGGCCATTCCGTGGCAAAACTCATTTTTAAATCAAACGATAAAATCCTTTATTTCGCCGAAAAGGAGGGGAACAATATCATTGGGTTTGATGAAAAGATGCTGTCAAAAGCCCTGTCGGCAGCACGGGAACAATCAAACCTGGCACGTTCTGAAGACTTTCAAGAAATAGCCTCTACCACAGGTAAATATGCAGATGCCCATTTATTCATAAATTTTCGCACCTTGCCCGGATTACTGATTTCCGGCACAAAATCGCACCAAGGCAACCTCATTGAAGGAATGAGTTCCTTTGCGGGATGGAGCGCGCTGGATATAAAAGCCATTAATGACAAATTGATTGCCAATGGTTTCACCATTGCTGATACTGCCAGCTTTCTTCATCAATTTAATAAAAAAACCGGAGCTTACTATATCGAAAACCTGCTACCTGGCTCCACAGTTGCAGCACTTTCGTATGCTTATGGCGACGGCATTCCTTTCTATCAGGCGGTAACAAAATCGAAGCAAGCAAAAATCATCGACCTGAAACTGCAATTGAAAAAGAACTTTTTTACAAACCTCGATGGCCATGTAACTTTGTTTATTGATGTCACCAAACCTACGACTATAGCCAATCACACTTTTGCTGTTTTTGGAAGCGACGACATTCAACATACGATGCAAGGATTGAAACAGATGGCCCGACAGCTATCAGAAGAAAAAATAATCATCACCAAAAATAACCGGGATTTTATCCGAATAAAAAGCGATGAATTTATGCCGGTGCTTTTTGGAAAGGCATTTATTAATCTGAAAAAACCATGGTTTACCGATTTTCAAAACCATCTTTATGCAGGCAACAGTTGGCAGGAGCTTGCATCAATAATTGAGAAATTAGAACAAAACAACAACCTCACAGAAAGTAATGCTTTTCAATCGTTAAAACCCGGCATCTCCAACGAAGCCAATGTGATGTTTTTTTGAACACACCAGCAGCTATGTCCCTGGCCGAAACTGGAACCATAATCTTAAAGCCTATTACCAGACAAATACTTCCTTTTACAATCAAATACCTGGCTTTGTAGTTGAATTTGGCAAAGCTGACCCATACTACTTTACCAGCCTGTTTTTGCCAAGTGGCGAGGACATACAAACCACCAAAGAAACCCAATGGGAAATCACTTTAGATGCCAAAATTGTTGGCCAACCGCAAATCGTAACCGATCACCTCAGCAAAACCAACCGCATCATTGCCTTTGATGCTGTCAATAATATGTACTTTATTGACCAGCAGGGAAAAATCCTTTGGAAACATACCCTTTCAGGAAGGCCTATGGGAAAAATAACGGAGGTAGATGCCTTTAAAAATAACAAAGTCCAATATTTGTTCAACACCGAAGAGTACCTCTATCTTGTTGATGTTTTGGGCCGTGATGTCAGCCCTTTTCCGGTAAAACTACCAGCGAAAGCCTCCAACCCGGCAGCAGTTTTTGATTATGCCGGAACCAAAGACTATCGCATTCTTTTTGTCGGAAACGACCGACGTATTTACAACTATGATATTCATGGCAAACAAGTGGCTGGCTGGCATAAACACCAGATAAACGGCGAAGTCACTCAACCATTCAGAGGCTTGTCTTTATGCACCGCGATTATATTTTTGCTGTTGCAGATAACGGAAAAGTTGTTGTGACCAATCGGCGCGGACAAACACGCATCGAACCGGAAAATAATTTTAAAAACCAACCGCTGTCGCAGTTTTATCTCAACCGGACTAACAGCAAAGCACCCTTTATCACCTCTGACATAACAGGCAAACTAACATATCTGCGTACCAATGGAAAAACATCTGTTACCGATTTTGGTGATTTTACCAAACAACATATTTTTTCTACGCCAAACTTGACAAAGACGGCTATTTTGATTTCATCTATTATGATAACCATCAGGTTAAGGCTTTCGATCGCTTTAAAAAAGAAATTCTGCATGTGGATTTAAAAAACCAGGTAACCACAAAGCCGGAATGTATTACTTATGATGGCAAAACAGCTTTGGCCATGACATCCCTGTCCGAAAACAGGCTGTTGCTCCTCGACCGGGATGGTATTAACCAAAGCATCCACACCCTGGCGGGGAATACGCCTTTTGATATCGGGCACATGAAACGCTATGGCAAACAGGTTATCGTAGTGGGGCTGAATGATAAACTCATCAAATATGTTCTTTAGCATCAAAACCAGCGCAGCCGGATTTTGTCTCCGGGTTGCGGATTTTTAATTTCCGGATTATACCTGTGAAGCCAGGGCTCCCTGATGCCAAACCGCTGAGAAAGCTCGTGCCAGGTTTCCGGCTCTTTAATATAGTGCCATTTATAGCTTACTGCGCCAACGTTTTGGTTCGACATAAATCAGCTCCAGGGGTCGAATATGACTTCCAAACAACACTTCATTATAGCGTTTCAACTGACCTACAGTCAGGCCCAGGTCTTCTGCTACACGGGCATAGGAATCATTGTCAGCAGCAAAAACGATTTTTTTACCATTGTTTTCATAAATTTTCCGATCTCCTTTTTGGTCCACCTGGGTCAGTGTATTATAGGAAGGTGGCTCCACCCCTTCCGAGGGAATGACAGCCAAAACTGGTGTTGGGTTATAATGGCGATCATATTTAAACAACTTATGCCTTTCAATAAGATCAATCAGCAAATGTGCATACCTTGGATTGGTGGCATAACCAGCCTTTCTGAGGCCATGTGCCCAACCCCGGTAATCATCAATCTCAAGTTCAAAAAGGGCCCTGTAGCGGCTTCGGTTTTTTAAAAACAGAGAATGATCACGAAATGAAAAAGCCGGGTCTTCATATTTGCGAAAGCACTCAGCAAAATGGTCATCGGTTTTGTTGATGGTTGCTCCTTTCCAGCCGTTGTGGCATTTAATCCCAAAATGGTTATTGGCCTGAACCGCCAACCGACTTTGCCCGGAGTTGGATTCCAATAAACCCTGAGCAAGCGTAATACTGGCTGGAATCCCAAACATATTCATTTCTTCCACGGCCAGATCACTATATTTTTGATATAATCCCGCTGTCTTTCATAATTGCTTTGTCCGTAAGATAAAATTGTTGATATAATTATTAAAAAAAAGAGAACCAGTTGCTTCATAATTGATTTATGGATACTTAATAATTTTAAATAACTCTGTTGCAGCAAAAATAGTTTATTAAAAAAGCATCGAACCGCTAAATTTTATTACTTTTCCACTTAAAATAGTGAATAATGCAACAAATAACCACCTACTTTCCGGATTTAACCCAACAGCAATCAGAGCAGTTTCAGAAAATGGGCCCGTTATACCATAAATGGAACAAACGGATTAATGTCATCAGCCGGCAGGATATCGACCATCTTTATGAGCGTCATATTCTTCATTCGCTGTCCATAGCCCGATTCATCTCTTTTAAACCCGGCACACAGATATTGGATGTTGGAACAGGCGGTGGTTTTCCGGGCATTCCATTGGCGGTATTGTTTCCGGAAGTGCATTTTCACCTGGTGGATTCGGTTGGAAAAAAAATCCAGGTTGTGAAGGCTGTAACCGACGCGCTGGCGCTAAAAAATGTCACATCAGCTCATACACGGGCAGAAAAAATTAATCAAACCTATGATTTTATTGTCAGCCGGGCCGTAACCAACCTGCCACGTTTCATGAACTGGGTAAAAAATAAGGTGTCTTCCAGTGGATTCAACGACCTCCCCAACGGGATTCTTTATCTGAAAGGCGGAGATATTGATGAAGAACTGGCGATGATTAAATGGAAATACCACATACAGCCATTGCGTGACTATTTCGACAATCCGGTATTTGAATCAAAAAAAATAGTTTTTTTATATCCCTGAACCTTTTGTAAATACACATTTTAACCACTACCATCAACCGGTTTAGCTATTTTAGGTTTGTCATTGTTATGAATTTTATCGTAATTAGTTGCCCTGAAATAATATCTAACAAAACCAAATAAAACGATATGGCAGAACAACAAAAATTTGTGCCATTTGTGTCTTCAGAGACACGAATGGCAGAGTTTACCCTAAGGGGACTGGTAATCGGTTTGATATTAGCGATCATTCTCGGGGCAGCAAATGCTTATCTGGGATTGAAAGCTGGTATGACCATTGCCGCCACTTATCCGGCAGCCGTCATTGGGATGGCTATTCTCCGAATTATGAAAGGGACGATACTGGAAGAAAATTTCACCCGTACAGTAGGTTCTATCGGAGAATCAGTAGCCGCCGGAGCCATTTTTACCTTGCCGGCGTTTTTCATCAGTGGCATCTGGGAAGAATTTTATACGCCAGGTCATTATATCATTTCGGTACTCATCATGCTGACAGGTGGTGTATTGGGAATCATGTTTGTAGCATTGCTGCGACGGGTCATGGTAAATGATGCAGAATTACCATTTCCGGAATCACAGGCTGCTGCCGAAATACACAAAACCGGACAAAACGGTGGTGGTTCTTCCTATTTGTTCTGGGCTATGGGGCTTGGCGCATTGGTCAAAACCATGGGTGAATTTCGGCTTTTCCTGCCGGTATGGGAAAAAGTAGTAAGCTTTAAAACCCAGTTCATAACAGGCGCCGGTGAGGCCATCAAGGCCAAAGGCGGTATCCTGCTGGGAAGCCCCGGACTAAAACCAGCCTACATTGGTGTAGGATATATCATTGGTCCTAAACTGGCCTCCCTCAACTTTAGCGGAGGAATTATTGCCTGGGGTTTGTTAACACCTATTATTTATTATTTCATCGGGCCATACATAGACCTGACCGCGTGGGCCGACTATCTGGTAGCCAGCAATATCGCTCCCGATATGACTACGGCCATGGCCCGCGTCAGTGACCCTATGTTTCAGATTACTGAAGTATGGAAAACCATCGTCAGACCTATTGCCATCGGTGGTATGCTCGTCGGAACAGCTTACACCCTTTGGAACATGCGGGGCAGCCTGGTGGAAGGCATCAGCCGCTCTGTTGCTGACCTGAAAGCTTCTGCCCGGGGCACCAGTGAAACAGCAAGAACAGAAAAAGATATCAGCTTCCGATGGATACTGGTTGGAATCGCAGCATCTGCTGTGGCCACCTTCCTGATTGCTACGTTTATCTTTGATGCAAAAATGTATGTGGCACTGCTGGCTACGGTCGTGATGATTGTTTTCGGATTTTTCTTTGCTGCCGTCTCGGGCTACCTGGTAGGGATTATCGGCTCCAGCAATAACCCTATCAGCGGACTGACCATCTCTGCCGTGGTGGTTACTGCATTGCTGATGCTGGTATTGGGCGCCCGCGGCGACAGCGGCATTGCCTCAACTCTTGCTGTGGCGGCCATTGTTTGTGTTTCGGCCGCAGTAGCCGGAGAAATGTTGCAAGACCTGAAAGCCGGTCACTTCCTTGGCGGTACGCCATGGAAAATGCAGATTGGTGACCTTATCGGCGTCATTGCAGCTTCTGCGGTGTTATTTCTGCCATTGGTCATTCTTCACGAAGGCGATATCGCTCTTGGCGAACAGTTAGGCTATACCGGCGGTTTTGGAAGTAAAGAACTGCCCGCACCACAAGCCAGCCTGATGGCCATCCTGTCACAAGGTATTATTGGTGGTAAAATGGCGTGGGCCCTGATTATTGTCGGGATGCTGATGGGTGTTGGATTTATCCTGATGCAGGTAAAAAGCCCCATGCTGGTTTCTATAGGCATGTACCTGCCTTTGCAAACAACCTTTGCCATTTTTATCGGAGGTATCATCAAAGGCATTCTGGAGTATTATCAGAAAAAACGAAACCACAGTGAAGCTCGCCAGGAAAAAACCAATAACATTGGCATTCTGCTGGCTTCAGGATTGATAGCCGGTGAAGCCCTCATCGGATTACTGTTTGCCGGACTTGCTTTTGGCGATGTAGAAATCTGGCGCTATAGCAACCCTAGCTTTATAGTCAGTACCGTGATTTTTGTTATTCTGGGAATTATTCTCGTAAGAATTCCTTTAAGGAAATCAAATTCAGTTGAAAAATAAATACTGGTAGCAGGATATGACAAAACCAGGCTGAAATCAGCCTGGTTTTTGTTTGCCCCACAAAAAAAGTCCATCCTAAAAAAATGTGAGCTCCTGTTTTCAGATTGGCAATACCCTAAAATTTTTTATGGATGATTTAATATCGCTTCTCCTGGATGGAAACCATTTTCAACGGTTTTAATTTTATTTGCTTCGAGTAGGGAAGGATGTATGTGATTTGATACATATTATGAATAATAACTGAAACCCTGAGAATAGCACCCGGATTCATCCGGGTGGACGGTGTTAGAAAGATAGAGTTGGTTTTTTCATGACGGCCGCCGGATAGGTTGGTAATACCTTATGAGATTAGCACCCATTTTTAAATGGGTGTAAGATATGGCAAGCTAACCCCCCTCCCAGTACGCTTTAGCGTACTTTCATAAACCTATTACATAATCCAAAAATCAATTTTTTTTTGACAAGAAAAGGAAAGCCTGCTGGAAGCAGGCTTTGAGAACTATTTGCTGGTAATTGATGTCACCCGGATAAATCCGGGTGCTAAACTCATAAAAACCAATATATCAATTGTTAACTCCGCATAAGCATATTGAAAAATCATTTGTTAATTCTCGATGAGACTAACGCCCGGATGAATCCAGGTAGTTGGAAGTAAGCCAATTTCCTCTTGACCTTCTGAATCTTTTGAACAGAAACGTTTCCAGAGCTGTTTTATAATTTTCTGATATACACAAAAACAATTTGCAACACCCCAAAGAATAAAATAAATGTTGATAATCAACTAATTATAAAAATATTGCACAAAAGTGTATAAAACAGGAAATAAATACCCGTTGTAAGAGTTGTCAATTATGACAAAACCAGGCTGAAAACAGCCTGGTTTTTTATTTGCCCCACAAAAAAAAGCCCATCCCGAAAGGAATGAGCTTTATAACAGAATTAAATACTTGTCTTACTTAATTGATGCCTGTGCAGCAGCCAGACGGGCAATAGGCACACGGAACGGAGAACAACTCACATAATTCATTCCAACACGGTGGCAAAATTCCACAGAACTGGGTTCTCCCCCATGCTCACCACAAATACCTACTTTAAGATTGGGATTGGTCTGACGTCCTTTTTTGGTTCCCATTTCTACCAGCTGGCCAACACCAGCTTGGTCAAGCACCTGGAACGGATCGTTTTTCAAAATACCTTTTTGAAGATAGATAGGCAGAAATTTTCCCGAATCGTCTCTTGAGTAACCAAAGGTCATCTGCGTCAAGTCATTGGTACCAAATGAGAAGAACTCGGCAGATTCGGCAATTTCATTGGCTGTCAACGCTGCGCGAGGGGTTTCAATCATGGTTCCCACCAGATAATCAATGCGGTCGTTACGTTCGGCAAACACAGCTTCCACTGTTTTACGAACTATTTCTTCCTGCATTTTCATTTCAGCCAGTGTTCCTACCAGCGGAATCATAATTTCGGGTTTGGCAACGATACCTTTCTCTTTCAAATTCAAAGCGGCCTCAATGATAGCACGAGACTGCATTTCAGTAATTTCCGGATAGGTGTTTCCCAAACGGCAACCACGGTGACCCAGCATTGGGTTCATTTCGTAAAGGGATTCGATCTTATCCTGTATCTTCTTCACAGAAATACCCATCTCTTTGGCCAGTTCTTCCTGTTGCTTGATTTCGTGCGGAACAAATTCATGCAATGGCGGGTCTAACAACCGGACTGTCACAGGCAGGTCTTTCATAGCGGTGAAAATACCTTCAAAGTCCTCACGCTGGAGCGGTAACAATTTATCCAGGGCTTTGCGGCGTCCTTTTTCATCTTCCGACAGGATCATTTCGCGCATGGCTTTAATTTTAGCTTCGCCAAAAAACATATGCTCCGTACGGCAAAGACCAATTCCTTTGGCCCCAAACTCACGTGCTTTCTGTGCATCATGCGGCGTATCAGCATTGGTTCTGACGGCCATTGTAGCGAGTTTGTCAGCCAATTCCATAATTTTAGCAAAATCGCCACTCAATTCCGGGTCTTTGGTTTTAACGGCATCTTTATAAACTTCGCCAGTGGACCCATTCAGAGAAATCCAGTCACCTTCTTTAAAGGTGACATCCCCGGCTGTTAAAGTCCGCTTTTTATAATCAATCACAATGGAACCGGCGCCGGACACACAACATTTACCCATACCACGGGCTACAACAGCAGCGTGAGAAGTCATACCGCCGCGGGCTGTCAAAATACCATTAGCCACATTCATCCCTTCAAGGTCTTCGGGAGAAGTTTCGATACGTGCCAGGATAGTATTCTCATATTTATTAGCTTCGTCAGCAAAGAAAACTATCTGACCGGTAGCTGCGCCAGGTGATGCCGGCAGACCTTTTGAGACGGTTTCAGTAGTTTCAAGTTCCTCCTGAACAAACACCGGGTGGAGCAACTCATCAAGCTTATTGGGTTCCTGACGGGCAATAGCTTCTTTTTCATCAATCAGGCCTTGTTCTAACATTTCAACCGCAATTCTAACCATGGCAGCCCCGGTACGTTTACCATTACGTGTTTGAAGCATCCAGAGTTTACCTTCCTGAATGGTAAATTCCAAATCCTGCATATCACGATAGTGATCTTCCAGTTTTTGCTGTACCCTATCAAGTTCTTTGTAGATTTCAGGCATAATTTCTTCCAAAGAAGGGTATTTGGCAGCTCTTTCGTCCTCAGATATTCCCTGCAGTTTTGCCCATCGCCGACTGCCCTCAAGGGTAATTTGCTGTGGGGTACGAACGCCGGCCACCACATCTTCGCCTTGAGCATCAACAAGATATTCTCCATTAAAAATATCCTCACCCGTAGCAGCGTCACGTGTAAAAGCTACGCCGGTGGCAGAATTTTTGCCCATGTTACCAAAAACCATCGCCTGAACGTTTACAGCTGTTCCCCATTCTTCCGGAATCTTGTTAATACGGCGATAATATTTTGCGCGGTCGTTATTCCAGCTGTCAAAAACAGCCATGACAGCGCCCCAGAGTTGTTCCCACGGATCTACCGGAAAATCCTTACTGGTTTCTTCTTTTACGGCCTTCTTAAATTTCGTTACCAACTCCTTCAGGTCTTCCACTGTGAATTCGGTATCCAGCACATATCCTTTTTCTTCTTTCACCGCATCCATAATTTTTTCAAAAGGATCGATTTCGTCTTTACTGGCAGGCTTCATACCTAAAACAACATCGCCATACATCTGTACAAAACGACGATAAGAATCCCATGCAAAACGTGCATTGCCGGTTTTTGCAGTTAAACCTTCCACAGCTTCATCATTCATCCCCAGATTCAGAACAGTATCCATCATACCCGGCATCGAAACACGGGCGCCGGAACGCACGGAGACCAGCAAAGGATTTTCGTTACTTCCGAAAGAAGCTCCCATAATTTTTTCCATTTCAGCAATAGAAGCTTCTACTTCTTCTCTGATAAGCTCTACGGCTTTTTCGGGCCCTACCTGGTTGTATTCGGTACATACTTCGGTGGTGATAGTAAATCCTGGAGGTACGGGTACACCAATTGAACTCATTTCAGCCAGGTTAGCACCTTTACCCCCCAGCAGGTTTTTCATTGTGGTATTTCCTTCGGCTTTACCATTGCCGAAAAAATATACTCTCTTTACATTTGTGTTATTCGCCATTGATCTTATTTTATTGATATTTAATACGTAATTTCAGATTTTAGAACCACAAAAATAGAAATTTTTGTGGATATGGATATTTCCACCACTTTAAGTATTTGATATTGAAAATGCAAACGATTGCATCTATTTAAAAATTATTGCAAACCATACCATTTTCCATCATTTTCAGGGCGCTGGCAGAAATTACGACATTTCTGCTTACGGCGGAGGCTATTAAAATAGAAACCCTCTTTATTCAGGGCAAATAAAAACCACAACTTTTGAGGTTGTGGTTTTTTATCTTTGATACTAAAAAAAACGTTTAAATGCTTTCAGTTTCAACAACTTTTGACAAGATATCAGCATACTGAATCAGCAACAGTTTTTTATCTTCAAATTCCGTTTCTACTCCGGAAAATTCTTTATAAAGTACATAATCCCCCACCTGAATTTCAGCATTCTCAACAGCAGCCATAGCCACAACTTTGGCTACATTTTTCTTTGATTTGGCCGAATCAGGAATATAGATACCACTTGTGGTTTTTTGTTCTGATTTATCTTCTGTGATATCCAACACAACATTTTGGTTTACTGGTTGCAACTCTTTCATTTTTATATAATTTTGAATGTTTAACTTATTTTTATCCTTTTATTCCTAATAATTCATTGACACGTTTTTTATCAAAACCAAGCACATATTGTCCGTTAATATCTGTTTGGGGAACCCCTTGCTGTCCGGTTTTCCGAACCAGTTCCTGCGCTTTAGCCTGGTCTTTTGATACATCAATATCGGTAAAGCGGATATTATTTTTCCTCAGATGTTCCTTCAATGTATTGCAATGCGGACAGGATGGTGTGGAATAAACCGTAACCCGTTTCTGTGTTTTTCCTTCTGCAGAGGTTGTGGCAGTAAAAACCTTATTTTCCACTACAGTTTTATAATAGTCGGGTTCGTGGCAACCTTTGATACTTCGGGTAAATTTACCACTGGTAAATTCCAGCAAAGTAGGCGCTGAAGTAACAGCATACCGGGTATGAATATCCCGAACTGAGGTAACATCAGCGGCAAAAAAGGCTACATCGGGTGTAACACTGGTAACCTTAACGAGGTTTTCAAAAGCACAGGTACTCTGAGCAGTCCCTTTTTTATATAGTAGCAAGTAAGCTTTCTTTAGCTTTTGGGTTTTATTGACAAAATCTTCATGTGAATTAACATGATCAAGATGCGCCATAATGATTTATTTTCTGTTTGGCATTGCAACTAACATAATTTATACCAAAACCATCTGATAGCATTTTGACAGGCACGGGCTGCAAAAATGACACCTGGTGCCACAACTCTTGTCAGGTACATTTTTTTGGGGGGAGCTTTCCGGGCCCGAATTTTATCTTTTCAGTCACCTTTACTCATGCCATTGGAATAAAAAAATTTCAGGTTTTCGCAGCCATTTAAAAAAACTATCCCCGACAGGAGTAAACCCCTGCCGGGGAATTTGTTATGTATGTGATGGATAGTGCCTGTGGCTACATACCCAGAATTTCGTAATTAAATTTCCGGGGATTGATACACATTACCGGAATTTGTGAATTGTTAAAGATAATCTCTTCATCATAACTACCCAGCAGAAACCGCTTGAAACTGCTGTCGGGGTTGGTCATAATCATGATCATATCAGCATTTTTGCCGTGGCATAATCAATAACCTGACGGGTAAAATTACTCCCTTTTTCGGCTGTTTCATGGGTATGGGGTACATCATTTTTTCCAAGATATTGGGCAATGCGGGAAGAGGCATCCTTAACCCCCTGGGGAGCACCGCCGATTTCAAAAATATGGATATTGGCACCAAATTCTTTAGCCATAAAAACAGCCCATTTGGTTTTTTCCCAGGGGCCAGCCTCATCCGTAATAGGCAAAACAATTTCTTTGAAACCATTTTCAAAAGCACGTTTTTGGACTACAATAACCGGTGTGGGCGAACTGGTAATGACTTTCAGCGCATAGCTTCCTGTAAGTTTCTGCATACCAGCTTTCCCATGGGTACCCAGGAATACGAGCTTGGCATCAACGGCTTTAGCCTGTTCCCCAATGGTGATAAAAATATCGCCTTCAAGGGTTTTTGTTTCCACATTAAGCGATTCATCACGCAAAGGCTTGGCCAGTTGTTCTAATTTTTCGTTGATAAAATCAGATTCTTTCCCCTCTTTTCGCAGAAATGCTTTGGTGTTTTTATCAATTACATGCAGTAAAACGATCTTATACTTCAGGTACCTGGCTGCCTGAACAGCGTGTTTGAGTGCATTGTCGCAAACTTCAGAAAAATCAGTTGGAACAAGGATTACATCTTTCATAAGTCTTATTTTAGTTATTAATTTATCTTTACTCTTCACATTACAAAGGTTTAAATCATTGCTATTCGGAACATTTCATCACAAAACAGTTCCTTTCTTAACAATTTAAAAATATTGTTGTGAAAATTACTAAAAATATCCAAAAATGCTCATTTTATCATCCGGGTTATGCAAAAAATTTTAATGCTTTTTAAGCATTTTCTCAGCAAATCCCCACTGAATAATAGATTCTTCAATTTTCTTAAAGGAAATCGGTTTAGTCACAAAATCGACCATACCTGTATTTTTTGCTTTTTTAATGGTTTCCGGGAGTGTGTTGGCTGAAATGGCAATGATATTTACTTTCGGGTCAATTTCAAGCATTTTTTTGGCAACCTTAAACCCATCCATAAGGGGCATTTGAATATCAAGCAACACCATATCAAAACGGTTTGGATTAAACATGGCCATGGCTTCTTTACCATTTTTTGCCACTTCGGGAACATAGCCAAGTTTTTTTAGTAACAGCATCAATAAATCAAGATTGGCAGCATCATCCTCTGCAACAAGGATATTCAACGGAAGCTTTTGAGCCAGTTTGCTGTCAAGTTTATGCATGGTTTTTTGAATTTTCCCTTGGCCAATATTTTTTATCAGTTTTTCAAACAGGATACCTTTATTTTCGGTGGATTGGAATTTTTCAATAAAATAGTCGGTATTTTGAAGAAAGCTTTTTTCATTTTCCAGCAAAATAAGGGGCATTTCAGTTTTTCCGGGCAATGATTTTATTTTTCGGGCCAGTCTTTTGGGGCTGACGTCGGGCAACTGATCGCTTATAATAATGAAATGAAGTTCACGCTCCCTGATAATTTTATAAATAGCATCTTTTTCAGAGTTGGCCGTAAAAACGCGAATACCCCATTGATGAAGGATGGTTTGCAAATGTTTCTGATGGGCAATATTGGCAACAACAATCAGGCATTGCATTCCTGTAAATTCGGGAATATTCATGGTTTTCCTGTCAGATATTTCTTCATCAGCTATCGGTTCAAGAGGAAAGCGCACCTGAAACTGAGTCATATCTTCCCCTTTCTGAACCACAAAACTGCCATGGTTCATTTCGGTATTTTTTTAGCAAACATAAATTTAAACAAACCCGATTCCGAAGATTCATTGGTAAACAATGCCGATTTACGATTTGCGGTAAGTGCCTGGATATGTTGATTTGACAAGACTGCAGGTTGGTGGGTTACCAATGTTGTTATGCCTGCACCTTCCCGTTTTTCACTCTTAACAACTTCAATGCGGATAGTTCGTTTAATACCATCTTGCTGTGGCTCGCCAAGAGTAAGCAAGATAATCTGCTCAAACCGGGCCCTGTCACCTTTGAATCTAAAATTCAATTCGGGTGATAAAGTATGGAATATTTGTGTATACTTCGTCATGTAATTATTGGCAAAATACTCATCCACAACATTGTTAAGACTTTCCCGAATATCAAATTCTTCCTGCGGAGGCTCCTTTTCAGGTTGGTCTGCCTGGGTGTAATCAAGAATTTCATTGTAAATATCCACAAGGTGAATTCCGCTTTGCCTGATTTTTGATACCAGGTGCTTCTGGCTGTTATCCAGGTTTGACTCAGCTAAAAAACGTGACATGCCAATAATGCTGTTCATAGGGGTCAAAATTTTATGTGTGAGCAGCGCTAAAAAATCACTAAAAGCAACATTTTTCTCATTTTGAGTCTTTTCTTTGTTTTTTAGGGTTTCAATTTCTTTTTCCAGTTCCCTGATTCGTTCCTGCAATTGTTTTGTATCGATAACGTCCATGCCGTCTGTTATGGTTTTTTAAAATGATGAAGTTCGTAATAATTTTTGAATTAAAAGCTAAATTTTTCCTTTAAATATATTCCGGTGTTATGTTTTTCCCGGGCAAGAGCTTCCGGAATTCCTGCAAACACAACATTTCCACCATTTTCACCCCCTTCAGGTCCCAGGTCAATAACCCAGTCAACATTTTTAATAATATCAAGATTGTGTTCAATGATGATAACAGAGTGTCCGTTATCAACAAGGGCATTTAATGCCTTCAGCAGTTTGCTGATGTCGTGGAAATGCAGCCCGGTAGTAGGCTCGTCAAAAATGAACAATCCGGGTTTCTCCGAAGTTCCTTTGGATAGAAATGATGCCAGTTTGATGCGTTGTGCTTCGCCTCCCGACAGGTATTGGCAGATTGTCCCAGCTGCACATAGCCCATACCTACATCTGAGAGAGGCTGAAGTTTTTGTAGAATTTTTTTCTCGGTTGTTCCCGGCTTTTTGGAATGGTTTTTTATAAATTCAATTGTTTCATCAACGGTCATCTGCAAAAAATCACTAATCGTTTTCTCATGATAGGTAACCTCGAGTGCTTCCTGCTTGTAGCGGGAGCCTTTACAGACCTCACAGGTCAAATAAATATCGGCCATGAATTGCATCTCAATTTTAACAGTTCCTTCCCCTTCACATGCTTCACAACGCCCTCCCGGAACATTAAAGGAAAAAAAGCCCGGTTTATAGCCTCTGATTTTTGACAGTTTTTGTTCGGCAAAAAGACTACGGATATCATCGAAGGCTTTGACATAAGTGGCCGGGTTCGACCTGGATGACTTTCCGATGGGGTTTTGGTCAACCATTTCAACAAAACCGATCGATTCATATTCTCCGTTGAGCCGATCGAAATGACCTGTTTTTTCACCATAGCCACCAAGTATTTTTTTTAAAGCCGGATAAAGAATTGTTTTTACAAGCGAAGTTTTTCCCGAACCACTAACGCCTGTAACGGCTGTAAGTGTATTCAGGGGAAACCTGACGGTGATATTTTTCAGGTTATTTTCCCTTGCTCCGGTAATTTCGATATAATTATTCCATTTCCGTCTCACTTTCGGAACCGGAATGGCCAGGTTTCCCGACAGGTACTGAGCAGTCAGATTCCTTTTTTGTTGACGGAGTTGTTCAAGGGTACCCTGAAAAGTCAATGTTCCTCCTTTTCTGCCGGCAAACGGACCGATATCAATAATCTCATCGGCTGCCCGAATGATTTCTTCATCATGTTCTACCACAATAACCGTATTACCCTGTTCTTTCAGTTTTTGAAGCACATGTATCAGACGGTTGTTATCGCGCGGATGCAGGCCGATACTGGGCTCATCCAAAATATACATCGAACCCACCAGACTACTGCCGAGCGATGTAGCTAAATTAATCCGCTGCGATTCTCCGCCTGACAGGGTACTGGAAAGCCTGTTTAAGGTAAGATATCCTAACCCGACATCCATCAGAAAACCCAGCCGGTTGGTGATTTCTTTTAACAATCTTCCGGCAATAGCATTCTCATGCTTTGTAAGTGTCAGGTTATTAAAAAAATCAGCCAGGTCTTTAACCGGCATAAGTACGAGGTCTGTGATATTTTTTGATTAATTTTCACATTTTGTACATCTTTTCTAAGCCTAGAGCCCTTGCAATCAGGGCAGGTGGTCTTACCCCTGTAGCGCGATAGCATAACCCGGTATTGGATTTTATAAGACTTTGATTCCAGATATTTAAAGAATTTGTTAATACCTTTAAAATGCTTGTTTGCCTTCCCAAAGCAATTTTTTTGAGCATCAGATAAATCATGGTAAGGCCGATGAATTGGGAAATCAAGTAGATCAGCCTGTCTAATCAGGCTTCTTTCCATTCTTTCATACTTTCGCCTTTCCAGCATACGATAGCATCCTCATAAACCGAGCGGCTTTTGTCAGGAACCACAAGGTCTTCATCTATACCTATCACACTTCCAAACCCTTCACATGTTTTACAGGCGCCATATGGATTGTTAAAACTAAAAAAATTAACCGATGGGATTTCAAACACCAATCCGTCGCGTTCAAACTTTCGTGAGAATACTTTGACAACAGGCTTTTCGTTTTTATAGATGACAACTTCACAGGTTTCTTTTCCTTCAAAAAAGGCGGTTTCAACCGAATCGGCCATCCGCGAAAGCGTTTCCTGGTCTTTATGAATAACCAAACGGTCAATCACAATTTTTATGTCTGTAGGATTATTTTCAGCCACCTCTTCGGTTCGGATAATTTTCCCGTTGACCATCACCCGGCTAAATCCTTGCTGATTCAAAACGGATAGTTGTTCTTTAACAGGCCGATCACGATGAAGAGGCAAGGGAGCCAACACAACAGCTCTGGTACCTTCGGGATTTTGGGAGATATAATTCACCACATCGGTTACACTATCGCGCTTTACCTCCTCCCCGGAAATAGGGGAATAGGTTTTGCCAATACGGGCAAACAACAATTTCAGATATTCATAGATTTCGGTTGAAGTCCCCACCGTCGAACGGGGATTCCGTGTGGTTACTTTTTGTTCAATAGCAATGGCGGGGGCAATGCCGCGAATATAATCTACTTCGGGCTTTGACATCCGGCCCAGGAACTGACGGGCATAAGCACTCAGGCTTTCGACGTATCTACGCTGTCCTTCAGCATATAAGGTATCGAACGCAAGCGAAGATTTACCTGACCCGGAAACCCCCGTAATGACTACGAATTTGTTTCTTGGTATGGCTACATCCATTTTTTCAGGTTATGAATATTTGCGCCTTTGATGATGATGAAACGACGCGGGTCTGATTGTGAAACTTTATCTGTCAAAATCCGTTTAAATTTTTATCTAATTTTTTTTTGTAATTTTGAAATGAAACCAAAGCTTTTTTATATTTGCTCACAACACTACGACAAAAATAGTTATTAATTAAAATCAGGAGGCCTATCGGGATAACTTTACGATCGAACATGAAGAAATAAACATTATGAAAACGAAGATTTCTAATGATAAAGAACTGATTCGTAAGTATCTTGATGGCGATCATCAGGCCCTTGAGCAGTTAATCGAAAAACACGAAAGCAAAATTTTCGGCTATATCCTTATGGTAGTTAAAGACAAAGGACTGGCTGAGGATATTTTTCAGGATACTTTTATCAAAGTGGTGAACACCCTGCGAAATGGAAGTTACAAAGAAGAAGGCAAGTTTTTGCAATGGACGATGCGAATCGCCCATAACCTTGTTATTGACCACTTTCGGCGTGATAAAAGAATTCCCGTAGTCGATAACACTTTTGATGATTATGATATTTTGATACCCTGCGCCTAAAAGACCCTTCGGTGGAAGAATCGCTTATTACAGAACAAATTCATAAAGATATCCGGAAACTCATCGAATATTTGCCTGACGAACAAAAAAAGGTATTAAAAATGCGTCATTATTCCGATATGAGTTTTAAGGATATTGCCGAACAAACCAATGTTAGCATCAATACCGCGCTTGGAAGGATGCGTTATGCCCTGATTAACCTGCGTAAAATGATAGCTGAAAAAATATGATTTTAACAAAATAGCTAACGAGTTACATACAAGTTATTTACGATATAGTTTCTTGAATGATTTGTTATAACTATCCTAAAAATAGTGTAGCAGAAAATATTCAGGTTTTTGTAGCGTTTCATTTTATATTGCAAACTAAAGTTATATATATGAAGAACAAATACGCCACAAAAATTCCTGAATATACATTTAGTAGAGAAACAGAGGACATGGGGAGTCAGCAAACAGAACACCCCCGGCCAAGCCGACGGGTCATTCAAAATATCATAAGATATTCACAATCTTTTACAGTAAACAGTTCGAAGCATCTTGGCATGCTCCATCTGCACACTAATTAATCATTACAGATTGTTGAAAAAATAGTCCCCAACATAAAAGTCGGGCAATTGCGGAGGCTGTATCTTTGTGCGCCGACAAAAGATGTCAGGTTTTATGATAAACTGTTTTACTTTTTGCCTGGCAGCAGAATAAAAAAATATGCGCAAAGAAGAACGTTTCAAATTATTCCTGGAATATTTTTCCACCAACCAACCGGTAGCAGAAACCGAATTGCATTATCGTAATCCGTATGAATTGCTGGTAGCGGTAATTTTATCAGCCCAGTGCACGGATAAAAGAGTCAACCTAATCACCCCTGCACTTTTTAAACAGTATCCTACCGAAAACGAACTCGCTGAAGCCACATTTCAGGAAGTTTTTGAATTGATCAAGTCCTGCTCTTTCCCAAACAACAAATCGAAACACCTGGTTGGTATGGCCAACATGTTACGCGACGATTTTGGCGGAGTGGTACCCGACGATGTAAACACATTACAAAAACTGCCGGGGGTAGGACGAAAAACGGCCAATGTGATAGCTCAGTGGTTTATAACAAACCCGCACTGGCCGTTGATACGCATGTTTTCAGGGTGTCACAACGAATAGGCCTTACGACCCGGCCCAAGACCCCATTGGATGCCGAAAAGCAACTTGTTAAACATATTCCTGAAGACAAACTGGCCATTGCTCATCATTGGCTGATACTACACGGGCGTTATGTTTGCACCGCCCGAAATCCCAAATGTGAATCATGCCCTTTGAAATCATTTTGCCGCTATTATGAAAAGAAGAGTAAAAAGACTGCTGAAATAAAATAAACAATACTTTTTTTTACAGGGTTTTGTTGTAAAACTTATCGATAATAATTATTTTTGAAAATATGACACATTTAAAGACGGGTGATATCGCTCCACCTTTTACAGCATACGATCAGGACGGAAATAAGACAAGCCTGAATGATTTCAGGGGCCATAAAGTGATTCTTTATTTTTATCCCAAAGCCAACACACCGGGATGTACGCAGAATCATGTAATTTGCGTGACCATTACGACTTTTTTCTGAAACAGGGATTCAAGGTGATTGGCATCAGTGCTGATGCTCCTCAAAAACAACAAAACTTTAAAACAAAATTTGAATTACCCTTTCCCCTGATTGCCGATGAAAACAAAGAAGTCATCAAAGCCTACGGCGTTTGGGGCGAAAAAAAGATGTATGGGAAAGTGTATGAGGGTATCCACCGCATGACATTTGTTATTGACGAAGAAGGAAAGATTCAGCATATCTTCAAAAAAGTGAAAACCAAAACGCACGCTGAACAAATTATTAAAGAATTACAATTAAACGAATAAAAAAAAAATTATGGCAAAGACCAAAACAGAAAACCGAAAACCAGGCGGACAGTGCCAAGCAAAAAGCACTGAATCTTGTTCTGGATAAAATGAACAAAGAATATGGAAAAGGAGCCGTTATGCGGATGGGCGACCATAAGGTTGAAGATGTCCCGGCGATTTCAACAGGCTCTATCGGACTTGACCACGCCTTGGGAATCAACGGATTCCCCCGCGGACGCGTCATCGAAATATACGGCCCTGAATCCTCCGGTAAAACGACACTGGCTATTCACGCTATTGCCAATGCCCAGAAAAAAGGGGGTATTGCGGCATTTATTGATGCGGAACATGCTTTTGATCGTTTTTATGCCAAAAAGTTGGGAGTGGATACTGACAACCTTTTGATTTCACAACCCGACCATGGTGAACAGGCCCTGGAAATTGCTGACAACCTGATTCGCTCAGGCGCCATTGACATTCTTGTCATAGATTCAGTAGCCGCTCTGACACCAAAAAGTGAGATTGAAGGCGAAATGGGAGATTCTAAAATGGGTTTACAAGCCCGCTTAATGTCGCAGGCTTTACGTAAACTTACCGCCACTATCAGTAAAACAGGGGCTTCCTGTATTTTCATCAACCAACTGCGCGAAAAAATCGGGGTAATGTTTGGCAACCCGGAAACCACTACTGGGGGCAATGCGCTCAAGTTCTATGCTTCTGTTCGTGTTGATATCCGAAAAATCGGCCAGATAAAAGATACCACTGAAGTTGTTGGCAACCGTATCCGAACTAAAGTAGTTAAAAACAAAATGGCCCCGCCATTCCGCCAGGCTGAGTTTGATATCATTTATGGAGAAGGTATTTCCAAAATGGGTGAAATTATTGACATCGGTGTTGAAAATAATATCATTAAAAAGTCAGGCTCATGGTTCAGTTACGGAGATACCAAACTGGGACAAGGCCGCGATGCTGTGAAAAAACTGCTGCTCGACAATCCTGAACTGGCTGAAGAGCTGGAAGGCCTTGTCAAAGAATCTTTGAAAAAAGAAAAGGAAGGTTAGATCAATCACATTATCATGAGACTGCCCAAAAAGTAATGCTGGCAGGTTATTATAAAACTATTTTTTTAACCTGTCAGCGTTACCAGGAGAGCTAAAAAATAAAATCTTTTTTTGGGCAGTCTTTTTTATTTAAACAAGACATAACATGATGCGATATTTTTGGATAGGTCTGTTTTTGATTGTACTGGCATCCTGCACGACCCATAATAGAGATGAAGAACAACAGCAGGCGCTCAATCAGAAAGATTCTGTTGAAATTGTCAGCCGGCAAATCTTAGCCGACAGCCTGAATGCCGGTTTATACTATCAGCGTTCCAGGTTATTTTTTGAACGTGGAATGCTAAACCAGTCTTTAAGGGACATCGGAAAAGCCATTCAACTAAATCAGGATGATGAAGATTTCAGATTGCTTTTAGCTGATATTTATCAGGGGATGAATAAATTTGAAGATGCCCGCAGGGTATTGGTATCCGTAGCAAACCAAAATCATGGTAACGTAAAAGCCAATCTGAAGCTGGCTGAGCTGGAACTGGCCATGCAAAACTATGGCAATGCCCTATTGCGTGTGAGACGCGCACTTCATGCCGATCCAAATAATGCTAAAGCCTATTATATTGAGGGATATATACATCTTGAGAAAGGCGATACGACCCGGGCTATGGCCGGGTTTACCAATAGTGCAGCACATAAACCTGATTTTAAAGACCCCTATTTTCAGTTAGGCCGGTTATATGCGCATAACGATGACGCAAAAGCGCTCGACTATTACAATGCGGTTTTAAATATCGATCCCGAAGATACTCAGGCAATGTATATGATGGCGTTATATTATCAGGAACATGAAGCACTTGAAAAAGCTGAAGATATCTACCATCAAATCCTACGAATAGATTCAACACAGGCTCCGGTATTACATAATCTGGGATATATTGAGATGGTCTATCGTCAGGAATACCAAAAAGCGATATTGTTGTTTAACAAGGCCATTGAAAAAAACCCGCTTTTTATTCAGGCCTGGTATAACAAAGGCTATTGCTATGAACTCTTAGGAAACTATCAGGAAGCCAGAAAGCACTATCAAAAAACGATGGAAATACAACCAAATTATCCCCGGGCTATCGAAGGCCTCAACCGGCTGGATAATGTAATTTATTAACGGTAGTTTTCTTTCAGCTCCTGTAACTCTTCGGCCATATGTATAAAACGGAGCATGCCCATCCAAAAAACGGCTTAGCCAAGGTCTGAGAAACGTTTTATGTGTATGGTGTCGTTTGGCGATTCGAAGCACGAACCTGTCAAACTACTACAAAGTTTATTAGATGTAACATCCTTAAAATTGGCTCTATCCGCCAAATGCACTATACACACTGTTACCAACTGGCCGTTCTTTCTATATATCATTATATCAATTTTTTACATTCAATTTTGCTGCATTTTTTCTTCGTACGTTGGGGCAGCCATACTCTTTGGCAAGTTTTGGCAGTGCACAGGCTTGTGCAACTTGCCAATGTATATGGATGCGTAGCGCTGGCTATATATCATCTGAATTTATAATCAATTCATCTCCTGCTATATTCCTAATTTTAATTTTGAACTTATCAGTATTTAAGTAATAAACTCCCTTCACCTTGCTTTTTACATCTGCTTTGTCTTCCAAGTCCAAATTGCTTGTCCAGATGTTTTCTTTCAAAGTAGTGTCAAACTGAACGTTTTCAATCATTTCCAAACCGGTTTCTGAAAGCTCTATAGGTTTGTACTCCTGTTGTTTGTTGAAGGCAGTTTCTTTGCGTTTCAAGTTAAAATCATCCAGTTTATTTTTGATGTACGGACTGAAATACTGCTTAATTTCCACTTTGTATTTATCCTGCAATTTTGTCATTTCAATCACGGCGGTATCTTCCCCTATAAGTAAATCGGCTTTTTCTTCCAATAAATCATCGAGACTGAGTAGTTCTACTTTTATGCTGGTTTTTTTTGCTGCTTTAACAGCTTTGTTCACATATTTCTGGTCTATATCAATGTCTTTGTAAGCATAGATGATTTTACAGGCAGGAATTTTATTTGTCCATGCTTCTGTATCGGTTTGTATTTCTTCTTGTTCTTTGTCTTCGAGCGAAATAAGTTGCTGA
>LZCG01000032.1_pt1 | contig 24371 bp, 40 predicted proteins | sample 768541 | NCBI WGS metagenome assembly LZCG01 (sample SAMN05200874, study PRJNA324366) | oil field metagenome | isolation source: sample BH-FW-1 from oil reservoir | place: India: Bombay High | collected 2015-07-11
TTTTAAGGAGGACTGTACCCAGAAAATAACTTTCTTCGCCACTATCTATGGCATCTAAGATATCCTCAACTAGCGCCTGAAAATTGTCCTCATTCCAGCTAAATGGTCTCTGGTAAATAGGTATTTCAAAGAGGTGGTTGCTTAAAAGATCTCTTACCTTAATCTCCTTAGCTTCTATCTTGGAAAGCTTCTATCTTGGAAGTCTCTTGTGACATAAAATAAACGATATTTTTAGACATATAAATATTGTCATTTGCGAGCAGGGGGTGGAGATTCTTAGAAAGTGGTAGAATCGCCTATATTATGTTCAATCCTCTTTTGAAAACACCAATAAAACAAAGGGTTTATATTTAGTAGCCCCGCGGGGATTCGAACCCCGGTCGCGGGCTCCAAAGGCCCGCATGATTGACCGCTACACCACGGGGCTTCAAGGAGTTTTTACCTTTCGTGATAATAACGGTTTCGTTTCAGAAGTCTTCAAGCGTTTTCTGCTTCAGATTCGATACGGTCTTCCATCGCATTCTGACGCAACTTGGAATTCTGCCTGAGGCTATCCATTCTTTCAGCACCTCCCTAGTTCTTGGATCGCTTGCATAGCCACTGCCAAAATCCCCAAATTTCTCCTTCAGCCTTTCAATTTCTCTCTCCCTCTCAACCTTTGCAATGATTGAGGCTGCTGCAACTAAGGGATACTTCTCGTCAGCCTTGTGCTCAGCCACAACTCTCAATCCCGTAATCTCCTCAAGCTCTCTCGAAAGCCTTTCAGGAATTACATCAGGGCTGTCAACGTATGCAATTTTCGGCTTCAGTCTGAGAATTATTTCAGCATAGCACTCCTTTAGAATCTCATTTATGGTTTTTGCAGCCATTCTTTCGTCGAGCTTTTGAGGAGAAACTTTAACAACCTCTGTTTTGCAGATTTCCCTGATTTTCTCGGCAAGCTCCTCTCGTCTGCCGTGACCGAGCTTTTTGGAGTCCTTAACTCCCAACTCCCTTAGCACATTTTCATCACCGCAAGCTACACCTGCAACAACCAGAGGCCGATAACACAGCCCTTTCCAGCTTCATCGATGCCAGCCCTCATCAGAAACCCAGCTTCCCCAAACCCTTTATTGGCAGCTTGTTCTTTTTCATCTTCTTCATGAGGTTCTTCATGGTCTTGTAGTAGTTCAGAAGCTCCTTAACCTCCTGAGGTGAGGTTCCGCTGCCTATGGCTATTCTCTTTATCCTCGAAGAATCGATGATTTTGGGATTCAGCAACTCCTCTTCAGTCATGGAATCCATAATCACCCTGAATTTCTTCATTTTCTCCTGCGTCATCTCCATGACGTCATCGTCAACCTTCATGCCCAGGCCAAAGGGAAGCATCTCGAAAATCTTCCTCACAGGACCCATCTTGTTCATTGCCTCTATCTGCTTGTAGATGTCCTTTAGCGTGAAAGTTCCTTCAGGAAAGCTTCGGGATCAAGCTCTTCCTCACTTGCAATCCTCTCGATCTTCTCAATTAAGGCCTTGATGTCTCCCATCCCGAGCAATCTCGAAACAAAGCCTGCAGGGTCAAAGCGCTCGAAGTCCTCAACCCTCTCTCCAGTCCCGATGAACGCTATCGGAATTCCGATCTGCCTCGCCGCTGACAGCGCACCTCCGCCCTTAGCAGTCCCATCGAACTTTGTGATGATTATGCCGTTAATTCCTATTGCGTTGTGGAAGGCTTCAGCCTGCTTGCTTGCAAGCTGACCTATTGCAGCATCGAGCACGAGCAGCTTGTAATCTGGCTTTGCAACGTCTGCAATTTTTATCATCTCCTCAATGAGCTCATCTTCAAGTGCGTGTCTTCCCGCAGTGTCTATGATGATCATGTCCTGGTCCTTGAGCCTTTCCAGTGCGTTTTTAACGATCTTGACTGCATCCTTTTCTCCCTTCTCACCGTAGAAGGTTATTCCGTACTCCTCAGCAAGCTGTCTGAGCTGCTCATAAGCTGCGGGCCTCCAGGTGTCAGCAGCAACAACAGCAACTTCATCCCCCTGTCCTTGAAGTACTTGGCCATTTTCGCAGTTGTAGTTGTCTTACCGCTTCCCTGTAGGCCAACAAGCATTATCCTTGCCTTTTTCAGCGGTATTTCAAGTCCATCTCCGACTCCTTTTAGCAGTTCCTCGTAAACGATCTTGAGAATCTGCTCCTTAGCGTTGAGGCAGGAAGAACGTCCTCACTCAGAGCCCTCTTCTTTATCGCATCGCTGATCTCCTTAACCTGCCTGACATTGACATCAGCCTTGATGAGGGCTCTCTGTATTTCTCTAACCATTTCCTCGACAAATTTCTTGTCAATGCTCGATGATCCGGCAATCTTCCTTGCCACTTCCTTGAGAGATTCAAGAGCCATTGATTCAACTACACAGGAAGTATTAAAAGGTTGGCGATAGTATTTTATTGAACCAGGCAGACTAATCGATGATGCTGTTTGCAGAGTTTGCCGAGTTCTGTGAAAAACTTGAAAAAATATCGTCAACACTTGAGCTCACTGCAAGGATAGCTGCCTTTCTTCAAAAAATTGAGGATGATAGAGACCTTTATGACGTCGTACTTTTCATCACCGGCAAGGTTTACCCACTGGGACGAGAGGGAACTCGGTGTGGGGATTGGCTTGCTTTACGAGGCCCTTGAAAACGTAAGCGGGGTTAAGAGAAGCGAGATAGAGGGGATGATAAGGGAGTACGGAGATCTCGGCCTCGTTGCTGAGCAACTTATAAAAAAGAAGAAAATGACGACTCTCGCTTTTGAAGAGCTGACAATCAGGAAGGTGAGGGAGACCTTCGACGAGATTGCATCTTTGACCGGAGAAGGGAGCATGAAAAGGAAGATAATGCTCCTCACGGGCCTATATGGCCTCGCAAGCCCGCTTGAAGCGAGGTACCTCACAAGGCTGATTCTGAATGAGATGCGTCTTGGTGTTGGAGAGGGCATAATGCGGGATGCAATAGCAAGAGCGTTCAAGGCAGATCCGGAAACGGTTGAGAGAGCGTACATGATCACCAACGACCTTGGCAGGGTTGCAGTTGTTGCCAAGAAAGAGGGTGAAGAAGGCTGAAAAAGATGAAGATAGAAATTCACATCCCTGTCAGGATGATGCTCGCTCAGGTTGCTGAAAGTCTAGAAAGCGCAGTTAGAGAGATGAGAGTGGCAGCGGTGGAATGGAAGTTCGACGGGAGCAGAGTTCAGGTTCACTGGATGGGAGCAGAGTCACGATCTACTCAAGGAGGCTTGAGAACGTTACCAACGCTTTGCCTGACATAGTGGAGGAGATAAAGAAAAGTGTTAAGCCTGGCGTTATTCTTGATGGAGAGGTTATAGCAGTTAAAGACGGAAAGCCGATGCCGTTTCAGCACGTCCTGAGAAGATTCAGGAGAAAGCACGATGTAGCAAAGATGGTTGAAAAAATACCTCTCGAAGCTCACTTCTTTGACATCCTCTACCACGAGGGAGAGTGCATAGACCTTCCGCTTAAGGAAAGAAGAAAACTACTCGAATCCGCAATAAGTGAATCGGAGAAGATCAAACTTGCTAAACAGATAGTTACGGACAGCATTGATGAGGTCAGGAAGATGTACGACGAGGCAATTAACGCAGGGCATGAGGGTGTGATGATCAAGCTGCCCTTATCCCCTACATTCCGGGGAAGAGAGGCAAGAACTGGCTTAAGGTCAAGGCCATCATGGAAACGCTCGACCTCGTTGTGGTTGGGGGAGAGTGGGGAGAAGGAAAGAGGAGTCACTGGCTAAGCTCCTTTGAGCTAGCATGTCTTGACCCGGTAACGGGAAAACTTTTGAAGGTGGGGAAGGTTGCTACCGGCTTCACTGAAGAGGATCTGGAGGAGCTAACGGAGATGTTCAGACCGCTCATTACATCCCAGCAGGGGAAGAAAGTGGAGTTCATCCCGAAGTACGTTTTCGAGGTTGCTTATCAGGAAATTCAGAAAAGCCCCAAGTATGAGAGCGGCTATGCTCTGAGATTTCCCAGATTTGTAAGGTTGAGGGACGACAAAGATGTTGATGAAGCAGACACGATAGAGAGAGTAGAGAACCTTTATAAGCTGCAGTTCGAGGTAAAGAGACAATGAATGATGAGAGATGGTTCGTCATCGCCTCATGAAGCAGACACGATAGAGAGAGTAGAGAACCTTTATAAGCTGCAGTTCGAGGTAAAGAGACAATGAATGATGAGAGATGGTTCGTCATCGCCTCATCTCTGCTCCTCGCCGTCCTGTTTGTAGCATCAGCTTATGCAGGGTACGCAGTAGGCCAGGACTACCCGATTGAAGAAGAGCTGAAAAAGTTCTTCGAATATTTCGGAGGATTTTCGATGATCCGGTGCTTCTCGCTCTAATAATCTTCGCCAACAATGCTGGAAAATCGCTGCTTGCCATGCTTGCTGGCTTCTTCTTTGGCATTTTCCCTGTTGCGTTCGTAATGCTTAACGGCTATATCATCGGAGTCGTCGTTTCGTGGAGGGAACCTGACTGGGGTCTGCTGAAGGTTATTCTCGCCATAATCCCTCACGGAATCCTCGAAATTCCTGCCATAATCATCGCATGCGCTTACGGGATGTGGCTGGGATACAGATTTTACCTTGCTCTTTTCAGAGGAGTGGAATTCAGAAAATACCTGCTCAAAGCAATAAGGGTTTACATTAGGCTGGTTTTACCAATTCTGCTAATTGCAGCCCTTGTTGAAGCTTTTATAACGCCAGTAGTTGTTGGAGCATCATGAAACTCGTGGTTTGTAGTGAAAGTGACACTGCTGGGCAGAACATCAAAAATAATCTCCTGACTTTCGCAGACTTTGAAGAGAAAGACGTTGGGGAGTTCAGACTCTACCTTTCAGACGAGTTTTGCATAGCAGAAACAAAGGAGAGGCTCATCTATGCTGACTATATCGACCAAAAGCTTGCGAAATACATAGACTTCGAGGAGATCCTTTTCGCTTCGAGACATCAGCAGCAAGGATGGCAGGAAGATCTTCACCGTTCATGTCTCGGGAAATGTAGGTACTGCAGACTTCGGAGGGAAGCCCTACAGCCTCGCCAAGCCTTCTCCACAAACGATGAAGAACTACGTTCTTGCCCTAAAGGACAGGCTGGAGAGAAAGCCAGAGTTCGAGTTCACCATGGAGGTCACTCATCACGGCCCCTCTGAGATCTCCAAGCCCTCAGCGTTCTACGAGATTGGCTCAACCGAGGAGGAGTGGAGAGACGAGGAAGCTGCGGAAATCGTTGCAAAGTCGATGGTAGAGGCTATAAGAGCAGAAAAAAGGGACTGGAATGTTGCGGTTGGCGTTGGTGGAACGCATTATGCCCCAAGGCAGACCGAAATAATACTCACCACCACCTTCACCTTCGGCCACAACTTCGCAAAGTACACTTTCGAGTATCTGAACACGGAATTTCTCGTTAAGGCTGTAAATCTGAGCGAGGCTGGATACATCATCATCGACGAGAAGTCTACAAACTCCAGGGTTAAGGAAATTGTAAAAGAGGCTGCAAAGATCGCAGATGTTGAAGTGCTGAAAAGCAAAAAAGTAAAGAAGGATTTCAGGTTAGTCTGAGGGCAAAAGTGAGGCCAACCATCCCACGTAGTCAGCTATTGACCTCGTCTGGATCCACACTTTCCCTTTTCCGGTGAAATCCACAACCAGCCCTTCTCCGCTGAGAACTGTGGCCTTAAGCCCACCGACCTTGCTAACTCTGAAATCAAGGGTCGGCTCAAAGGCCACGATGTGGCCTGTGTCAACTCTCAGATGGCCATCAACCTCAAGCTCCTCGATGCTTCCGAACGAAGAAAGGAAGAGGTCTCCTTTCCCCTCTATTTTAAGGAGGAACAGTCCTTCCCCGGAAAAGAACGTTCTTCCACCGCCCCATTTCGTGTCAACTTCAATGCCATCACTCGAAGCCAGAAAGGCACCGCTTTGAGCGAAGATTTTCCATTTGATGGGTATGTGGATTATGTCCCCTGATACGTTGGGGCAAGTCCGAGCACGCCATTTCCTCTGGAAACAAAGCGGTTAACGAAGAAGGACTCACCGCCGAGCAGAGACCTCTTCAAACCTCCAAGCAAACCACCTTTCATCTCCGTCTTAAGCTCAACATCCTTCATGTAAACCATGGCTCCTGTTTCGGCAATTACCTCCTCTCCTGGCTTGAGTTTAAGCTCCAGCAAGCTGTAACTCGGCTTCCCACTATCCTGTACTCCATGTTCTGTTTAAATTTTGAAACATATAAGTATTTGGAATTAATCAGAGTGCTTCAAACGTTTTTTGGCTATACTCCATGATTTTGTACGAAGAGGTATATGAGAGGTTGCAGGATGCAAGGACGAGTTTAGAAAGATAATTTCTTAGGCTACTCCATTTTCACCGAAGCTGATACCCTTGATGAGCTGAGAGAGATGGTCAAAGATGCTGTAGAGTGCCATTTTGGTGAAGATGAGAGGCCAAGAATCATCAGACTCCACATCGTGAAGCAAGAGGTTCTGACATTATGAAACTTCCAAGAGACTTGGGTGGGGAAGAACTTGCAAAACTTCTAAAGAAATATGGCTATGAAGTCACAAGACAGACAGGAAGCCACATGAGGCTTTTTGGATAAATTCCCCCACTGGGGATTTACCCAACCTCTTCAACTTCTCTCTCCTACCCATTAACTCTCGGTAATCACCTTTCCTGCATATCGGCTTTCCGAACTTCCCATATTTATGAAAAAGCTCTGGTTGTTTTAAGAGAAAAAATCCGTTTTTCGGCTCTGTTTTCTTATCGACTTGAAGAAAAGTATCAAGTAACTGAAGACAAAATCCTTAAAACTCAGAAACATGGGCCCGGAGGGATTCGAACCCTCGACCGCCCGGTTATGAGCCGGGCGCTCTGACCTGGCTAAGCTACGGGCCCTCTGAATAAATTCGGTTTTGAGTATATTTGTTTTTTGCTTGTTCCCACATCAGGCCATAGCCCTTGTTCTTCTCAAATGTTCTGAACCCTGCAGGAAAAGCAGTATTATGAGCGATGTGATGAGCGGAAAGACGATCATGGTCGTAAAGACGAAATGCATGCTGTCCACAAATCCTTCAACCATTTCTGCAAGAGGGAGAGGGTTTCCGTACCTCGCATAGTTCAGCAGTATCATCATGGTTCCGGGGTCTGGAATCTGATTGGCATAGCCCGGAATCCAGTCCTTCATTCTCGTTGTCAGCAGAACTCCTCCAACTGCCACTCCCATTGCCTGTGCGAGTGTGTTTACCGATCTCAGCGTCCCGTTTGCCATCCCTGCTTTCTCAATCGGTACCGATGAAAGAATAACATTGAAGGAAGGGGACATGAGCATCCCCATCCCCACGCCCATCGGTGCAATTCTTGCAAAGACTCCCAGTAACTGATGTCGGTATCGATTGCGGTTACGTTAAGTAGCCCAATAGCGAAGAAAATCGGTGCAATGCCCATCAGATACTTGGGATTCATCCTGTCGCTCAGTCTTCCGGCAACGGGAGCCACAATGGTGTTCATAATCGGTATGGCAACCATCCAGTAACCGGCTTCTTCAGCAGAGAGAAACTTCAGACCCTGAAGGAAGTATGGAAAGACGAAGAGGGATGCCGCTACACCAAAGAAAAGGATAGAAGTCGCAGCAATGCACACGCTAAAGTTCCTGATTCTGAACAAGCTCAAGTCCAGCATGGGGTAGCTGTAGCTCAGCTCCCAGAGAGAGAAGGCAAGGAGGTAGGGGAGAGCTATTATAAAGCAGGATATCGTCTTCTCATCCCACCATCCCCAGTCCTGCCCCTCGATTATTCCGAGAGTTAAGGCTCCCAAACCAATTGAGAGCAAAACTGCTCCAACCCAGTCTATAGGCACCTTTTCCCTCCCACCCAGCGGTGGAAGGGTTAGCCACGCAGCAGCAATTGCGGCAATGCCAATGGGGACGTTGATGTAGAAAACCCAGTGCCAGCTGAGGTTTGTGGTAAGCCAGCCACCAATAATCGGGCCGAGGGTGAAGCTTGAGGCCATGAGAATTGCATTGAGTCCCATCACCTCTCCTCTTCTGCCAGCGGGGAAGAGTTCAGCTGCAATTGCAAGGGTGTTACCGCTCAGAATTGTTCCACCAACTGCCTGAATTGCTCTGAAAAGAATCATGGACTGTGTATTCCACGATTGAGCGCAAAGGAAGCTACCCAAAACAAAGATTACCATCCCAAGTATGAAGAATCTATCTCTCCTGACCATATCTCCAATTCTTCCTGCAATGACGAGCAAAACAACCATGGTTAAAGTATAGGCGTTCATAATCCACTGCAAATCGGTCATTTTAGCTCCAAAATCCTCTGCGATTCTCGGCAGAGCAACGTTCAGAACGCTGACGTCAAGCAGAACCATGAAAAGGCCAGCACTTACGGGCAAGAATGCCAGCCAAGCCCTCAGTACACTGACCCCCCCGTCTTCTTTCATCGACCTGAATTATTCTTCCATAATAAAAAGCTATCTGAAGATGTGCCTCCAGCCAGAATCCATCCTGATCAGTGGCTTTGAGAGGTGCCTTCTTGCTGAAGGTGGGACCTCGTAAAATCCGGGCATAACATCTCTCTCCAACCTCTCCCTTACCCTCTCACTGGCTTTTGTCTTGCACTTTCTGCACCTGTAACCCTGTCCCCTTCCTGCAGACTCCATTCTCCTTCCGCAGATTGGACAGAGAGGATTTTTTTCAACCCAAACTTCTGCAAGCTCAACTATTTGTATCTTTTCAAGATTAATGGTATCCTTCTTCATTGAGCCGTAAACTTCAACAACATCTCCCTTTTTGAGCTAATCTTATCACGTTCCTGAACTGCTTTGTCGGCTCGAAGGCAGCACACTTAACATTGCCGAACCTCGTCTCAATTTCGAAAAAGACGTGCCCACCCTCTATATCATACGGTTCTAAGGAAACTCTCCCCCTCAATCTGTAGGACCGGTAATTTTCCAGCTTTTCCACTTCCTCCTCATCTATGATGTGCATATCCGTCGCATGATTGGTGATGAAAATCATCCTCCTGTCTATTGGTTCGGTCCTAACGCTTTCCATAGCTCTGTAGAGTGCATCGACACTCTCTCCTCTAAGCCCATAAAGCACCGGGCAGGGTGTGTTGGGGATGCAGACAACAACATCATTGCACCAGTCAACATTGTCGAAGGTCTCTGGATAGAGCTCGAAGTCCATGTCAAAAAAGCTCTCTTCATCGTACTTCCTTTCAGTACCGAATCTCTCTGGATACCTGTAAGCAATCAGCTCAAGTGTAAAATCATCGAGTTCGGCACCGACAGCAGCAAGAGCACCAATGAGTCCTCTGCCCTTTTTGTGCTTTAGGTGCGGAATGAAGTACTTTCCGATAATGAAAAGAGCCTCATCAATCTGCAGGACGTCTTTAATGGCCTTATCCGCAAAGGGTTTCAGTTTAACTGCAAGCTCTTCATCAACAAAACCGCACCGGGATTAGTCTTCTCGTCATCGAGCATTGCGTGCTCGATTATTACATCATTCACCACATCAACAAGCTCTCCGACATCATCCACCTCTACAAGAAAGCTCACGGCTCCGTTGCCCCTCGTTTTGTATGGTATTGTGGGATTCAACCTTATGAGTCTCGGAAATCCGATTACCTTTCCGAGTTCCTTCTCTATTCTCTCCATTGCAAGCACTGCCAGATAAGTTGTGCACATTCCCTTGCTGCTGTCCGTGTCGTCAATTCCCACCCAGACTCTCATTCAACCTTGCTACCTTGGCTGCGATATAATCAGATTTCGTTCTTTCTATGCTTCCCCTTGCCACATCGAGTTTTTTCCTCAAGCCCGAAACAAGTTTATCTGGAAAAGTCGTGAATTCCATCAGATGCTCGTAGATTTTTTCCATTGTCTCAAGCATCCTTTCGGCTGCTTTAAAGTCACCTTCAATCAGCTTTGTAAGGGTGTAACGCCTCAACTCTCCCACAGCATCTGCAAAACCGTTCAGAAATGCTGCAGGTGTCACATCAAGGTTAATTTCGAAGGTAAACTCGCCAGATATGGCATTTTTAAAGGCCACCGCCTCAACAAGCTCCTGCATCGCATCGTTGCAGAGGTAGAAGTAAACTTCCGGATAATCGCGGTATTTGTTCACTTCATCCAGCAACACGATTGCTTTTTTAAGCTCCTGCTCCGCCTCCTCAACCTTTCCAGCGTGTATTAGAGCAATTGACTTGGTCGAGTGAATTCTCATCTCCCTCAAAACTTTCAGCAGCTCTTCTCTTGCTGTTTCAAGCTCTTCAAGCCTCTTTCTGCACTCTTCAAGCCTCATTTTACCCTCTCCAGCAGCACAACTCTGCTCGGTTCAGATTCCTTTTTAACCTCATAACCTGTGCTTTCAGCAAGTTTCCTTGAGAAGTCCACGATGTCCGGATGCTCTGGCATGTTCTCCCACTTCAGCCTCAATCTGGAGTAACCGAGATACATGTACGCCTTTGCCTCAATGAAGTCAGGGCCGGCAATATCTATTAGCCTGGCAAACTTGCTCACCGCCACATCATCCATGTTGTAACCCTTAATGAGCGTTAGCCTAATTACAGTTCTGCTGCTGCTATCCCTCATGACCTCCAGACTCCTCAGTATCCTCTCCCAGTTCGACTTACCGGGGCGATTTAGGATAAGGTGACTCTGCTCGTCGAAGGCAGTAAGGCTGATGTACAGCTGTGTGGGCTCAACCTTTTCTAGCGTTTCAGGATTCGTCCCGTTCGTAACCAGAAAGGTTGTGAAACCCCTCTTTTTGTACTCCTCAATTAGCTCCGGCAGCATGGGATAGAGAGTTGGCTCGCCGATGAGGCTTATGGCAACCTGGTTTGGCTCGTAGGCTTCCTTTAGCTTTTTCCTGTTAACCCCCTCAGTCCCATGAAATCCGCTAAGCAGGCGGTGCTGTGCCTTTATGCTTTCCTCCACAATAAACTCAGGTTCGTCCCACCCTCTGAAGCCTTTCAATAGCTCAAGCGGTCTCCAGCAGTAGAGACAACTCTGGTTGCACATCAAGGCAGGAGTCATCTGAAGACAGCGGTGGCTGTTGATTCCGTAAAACTTCTGCTTGTAGCACACTCCTTCATCCTTGAGCGATTTTTTAAGCCACAGGCAGGTCTTCACGGCTGAGTGCTTGCCAACAATCTGATACCCCTTGAGCTCGCTGAGCAGCTTCTCGTTCATCATGGTAAGTAGGCAATTTCTGTTAATTAAATTTGGGCTTACTCCAAAATCTTATATAATCCATAAAAATTAATCTTTAACATGGAAAGGCTCACACTCGAAATCGACGCTCTAAGAATTTCCGTGCTGAAAGGAGAAGAGAAAGACGTAATGTACATCCACGGCTCGGGATGCGATGCAAGTCTTTGGGAGAGACAGATTGAGGAAATTGGAGGCTACGCTATCGACCTTCCCAATCACGGTGATAGCTGCTTAGCAGAGATAAGAGACATCTCGGATTACGCCTATTTCGTTGCTAAGGCGGTGAAAAAGCTTACAGGAAAGGCAGTAATAGTTGGCCACAGTCTTGGAGGGGCTGTGGCGCAGAAAATCTACCTGGAGTATCCGAAGGTCGTAAAGGCTCTGGTTCTAGTTGGAACTGGAGTGAGACTGAGGGTTATGCCAGAAATCCTAACTATGCTGAAGGAAAAGCCTGAAGAAGCGGCGAAAATGGTTTCAAGGTATGCATTCGCTGACGAAAAGCTGGCAGAGGAATTTTCGAGAGTTTTTGCAGAAAGAGCAAAGGTTCTTCATCTCGACCTCTCTCTCTGCGACAGATTTGACCTTCTCGAAGACTACAGAAGCGGCAAATTAAAGGTGGAGGTTCCGACGCTTCTCATTGTCGGAGAAAAGGACGCTTTAACGCCCGTGAAGTACTCTGAGTTCTTCAAGAAGCACATTCCTTCAGCGGAGATGGTGGTGATTCCCGATGCTGGCCACATGGTGATGCTCGAAAAGGCTGAAGAGTTCAACAAGGCTCTCAGGAGCTTTATTGAGCTTCTTTAACGATTTGAAGCACCTCCTTGAAGGCAGGATGCTCTGCAGACTCAAGAAGCTCGTAGGTTACGCTCTCCCACGTGGTCAGCTTCACTCCCTCTGTGGCAAGCCTCATCAGCGCTGTTTCTTTGTCTTCTGCTCTCCTCGAACCTGTGCAGTCTGCAACGACGTAAACATCATATCCGGCCTTTTTCAAGTCAATTGCTGTCTGCAAAACACATATGTGGGTTTCAATACCTGTCAGAATCACCTTCTCAGGCTTCACTTCCTCCAACTTTTTTCTGAAAGTTCTGTCTCTGTAGCAGCTGAATGTAGATTTCACTATTGGCTCTTCAGCAAAGCCGGCAAGCTCATCAACAGTTTTGCCCAGTTTAATCTGCTCCGTAAAGATAACAGGCTGTTTTAAGGCAAACATGGCTTTAACGAGCTTTACTGTCCTCTTTAGCACTTCCTCGATGCCCTCAATGTGTGGGGCGAGCTTTTCCTGCATATCGACAACAACCAGAGCCATAGCTTTATAATACCATCAATCCTTTATTAGCTTATGGATTGGTTCTACGAGTATTACAACGGATGTGGACTGGCAATTAAGGTTCGAAGGAAGCTTTACGAGGCTGAGGGAGTGCAGAAAGTGGAGATTTATGAAACAGAATCGCTCGGAAAGATGCTTGTTATAGACGGAAAAATTCAGCTCACAGAATTTGATGAGCCCCTCTACCACGAAATGCTGGTTCACGTGCCGATGCTTTCTCACAAAATCCGAGGAAAGTTGCTGTTATAGGAGGGGGTGATGGTGGGGCTTTGAGGGAGGTTTTGAAGCACGGATGTGGAAAAGGCTGTGCTGGTTGACATAGACAGGAACGTCATCGATCTCTCAAGAAAGTTTTTAGGAGTTGACAAAGGGGCTTTCGATGATGAGAGAGTTGAAGTGGTGATTATGGATGGAAAAGAGTTCTTAACGGTTAGCGAGAAGTACGATGTCATTATTGTCGACAGCACCGACCCAGTGGGAGTTAGCGATACTCTCTTCGACAGAGAATTTTTCGAGCTTGCAAGGCAGAAATGCGATGTAATATCCCTGCAATCCCAGTCTCCCCTTATCCAGAAGGAGTATTTCAGAACACTGCTTGTCAACTCCGCCCCCTTCGAAAAGAGAGAGGTCTATCTTTCATGCGTACCCACCTACCCTCTTGCCCTCTGGAGCTTCATAATTGGTGGGGAATACGATTTCAGCAACCTCGAAAGGAGATTTGAGAAAATTAGGGGAAAAACGTTCCACTACAATCCAGAGGTTCACAAAGCGGCTTTCGCCCTTCCTGAGTGGCTGAAAGAGGAGGTGGAAAAGTGCATCTGACTAAAGAGGAGGAGAGGTTGCTTGAAAGCGAAAACGACACCATAAGGAAGTGCATGAAAATCCTTGTGGCAGAGGGGGAGGCAAATGAAGCTGAGAGGCTTATAGAGGTTAAATCCGCCCACATATCGGGAGTTAGCTACGACAATATAGGTGAAGCTGGCCTGGAGTGGCTCGAAAGTCTTGATGCCGAGTTAAAAGTTCCCGCAACGCTGAACCCCGCTGGAATGGACGTTGAAAGATGGAGGGAGATGGGGATTGAGGATGATTTTTACGAGAAGCAGATGCGCGTTTTGAAGGTCTTCGAGAGGCTCGGGGTTAAGATGATTCTTACATGCACTCCTTACTACCTTCTCAAACCTTCCTTTGGAGACCATTTGGCGTGGGCGGAGAGCTCGGCTATCGTTTACGCCAACTCAGTCATAGGAGCGAGGACTGAGAGGGAGAGCGGGCCGTCTGCCATTGCGGCTGCCATCATAGGAAAGATTCCCTGCTATGGTGTGCATATCAAGGAAAACAGAGCACCCACAATTCTTGTCAAGCTAAAGGGTGATCTCGCAGCTGCAGGATACAAGGCTGGAAGGGAACTGAGAGACCACATACCGTACTTCGTCTTCGAGAGGAGCGTAACTGAGGAGGAACTAAAGCTTCTTGGTGCAGCGCTCGCGGCAACGGGAAACACGGTAATGTTCCACGCTGAAAATTACACCCCAGAGTGGAGGGATTTTGAGAAACCATCGGAAAAGGTCGAAATTGACGACAGGCTTGAAATGGCCTGCGAGCCTGACTTAATAACAATAGGATGCCCGCACGCATCCCTAAGGGAGCTTGAGATGATTCTGAAGCTTATGAATGGCAGAAAAGCCAAGCGAGAGTTCTGGGTGTTTGCAGCGAGAGATGTTGTTAGAAGTGCGTCCGAAATAGTTCAACGGCTCGAAGAGCTGGGGGTGAAGGTTTTTTCAGACACGTGTATGGTGGTCTCCCCTGCTACGTCGAGATTCAGGTGTGTGATGGTCAACTCAGGGAAGGCCCTGCACTACCTGCCAAACAAGAGGAAGGTTGAGGTAACGTTTGGAGATTTAAAGAAGTGCGTTGAAACGGCAGTCAGCTAATTCTCAGCCATTTTTTGATATCAGCCTTAACTCTTTCTGGATTTTCCCTAAGCTCTCTTCTTCTCACGAGCAGGTAGTCTGCCTTACTTGCACCGCATTTCAATGCAAATTTTTTGTAGAATTCAGCGTACCTTTTCTCGTCGAAACCAGCATAGCAGATTATCATCCGAATTTCCCTGCCTCTGGCGAACTTTTTCAGAAAGGTTGTTACAGGAGGGCAGTTGAATGTCCATTTGGGGAAGCAGAGGATGATTTTGCTGTCCGCTGGAGGTTGGGTGTTAATTTTAACTCCGAGGTAAGGGACGAAGGAGAGAAGGAGCCAGGCAATGTAGGGCAGTTTGTAACTCCTGATTTCCCTTAACTCTGAACCAAGCTCATCTGCCACCATTTCGGCAATCTTCCTGCTATTGCCGGTGAAGGTGAAGAAGTAGAGGTCCACATGCTTTGCTGGTCTGTTTTTCAAAAAGGTTTTGGTCTGAGCTTGAGGTTGAGACCAAATGTTCATTTACTCGCGAACGGACTTTTTAAGGTGCTTTGCCTCAACTACTCCGTAATGTCTCAAAGACTACTAAATCAAAATAAAAAAGAAGACTATATCTCCTTCATGATACTCTCTCAGCTTTCTCGCGCAGTTTATGCTTACGTCCAAAAGCTCCTCAAAAAGCTCCTCGTCGAGCAAATACCCACCGCTTTTCTGCATCGCGACAACATTGTCATCCTTGTCAGTAGTGATGGTTAGAGTTGTGTCTCCAACACTCATTTCCTCCCTGCTGGGGTCAACCAGATACTTGTTTCCGACAATCAGCGATGTTACAGAAACCGGAAGGTCTCTGACAGGCAGGAGGTAGTCCTCTCCAAGCTCAAACCTTTCAGCCGGAACTTTGGTGTTCATAAGGCGGCTATTGCTGCCAGGGCTGAGGCGTCAAGAAGGTTACCGTCATCGTCAAGAGCGTGAATGTCCACAAAGACAATCCAGACTTTCTCTCCTTCTTCAATCACTAGTTTTGACAGGTCCACAGCCTCGCTTTCTCTGATGCCCCTGTCAACAACCCTTGCTAGCTCAATTGAGTTCTCGTCAGGCGGACCTGGTTCGAATGTCGGTGAAGCCAGAGGAACGAGTTCAGCGTTGACGATGATAACACCCCTGTCTGGTGTGTCGGGGTAAGGTTCACCCGGCTGCATCTTCACTCCAACCACTACCTGCGTGTCTCCAAGCTTAACGAGTGCAGACCCCTCGGCTTTCTCTATGACATTCGGAATTATCTCCACATTTCTGAACTCGTCAAAGCCTCTTCCGTCAATCCTCTCATTGTCTCTCAGCTTCGACAGAACGTAGTCCCTTTTGATGTCCACAAGGATATCCTCAGGCATCTTCACCACCCTCTGCTATCTCATCCATTTCCTCTCCAACCTCCATGTATCTCTTGAGTATTGCCTCCCTCTGCATCTCATAAATCTGCAAAGCTCCCTTCTTTGCAAGCTCAATTTGCCTGCTTCACCTCTTCCCTTGTCATTCTGCCGTCCATCTGGAGAAGCGCTATGGACTCAATCTTTCCATTTCTGATGAGGAAAGCGAAAGGCATATCAGCTTCCCCGAAGTTGTCCTCTTCCTTCATTGGGTCGAGAACGAGTTGTCCATCAGCCTTTCCAACTGCAACGGACGTGATTATCCCCTTCATTGGCACTCCTGCATCAACAAGCGCAACACTTGCGGCATTCAGGCAGGCTGTCCTGCTTCCGGCATCAGCCTGCAAAACTTCAACGAAAATGTCGATTGCGCTTCTCGGAAAGAGCTCTTTCATAATGACTGCTTCAAATGCTTCCTTGCTGACCTTGGAAATTTCAATACTCCTCCTATCAGGCCCTGGCCTCTTTCGCTCCTCCACGCTGAAAGGGGCCATGTTGTATCTGTATCTTATTATGGCCTTGCTCGGATCCTGAAGATGTCTCGGGTGCACTTCCCTTGGACCGAAAACAGCTGCAATAACCTTATTCTTTCCCATTTCAAGGTAGCAAGACCCATCAGCCCTTTTTAAAACGCTTGCCTCAATTTAATTGGTCTTAGCTCGTCGAATTTTCTCCCATCGAGCCTCAAGCCATCCACAATTAACCTTTCAGGTTTTTCATTTGAATTCCGACATCTGCCTTCCTCCTCTTTATAAATTCTGCAACCCTATCTGTTAAACCTTCCGTATGAGCTTCCTGCTCGATAAGTAGATTGCTTCCTCAGCGATTGAAACTTTTCTGCGGTCTCCATTCACCCATATCAGCCCATTCTGCCCGACAACAATCTGAACGTCGAGTTCACTTTTCAGCAGCTTTATCATGCTCCCCTTCTTGCCTATAACTCTCGGAACTCTTGCCGGGTTGATTGCAACAATCCTGCCGAACCTTATTGGCCTGCAGATTCTGTCCTTCATTGTAAGAGTGACCTTCATCTTTGGGTCTATGTTCAGAACCTTTGCGATTATTGCGTCTCCTATGTCAAGGACTTCATTGGGTTTCTTGTTGGGCTTCATTTCAGGATTCTCGCTTACGGCAAAAAGGCCTGATATGGTGAGTAGATGTCAACAGCCCAGCCGTTGGCGGCAACTTCTCTGATTATACCAATCACAACATCTCCAATGGAGGGTGTGTATCTCCCTTTTAACGGGATTACCCTAACATGAGTTTCAGATTGGTCAAAAAGGCCTATTATCTTCGCGTAAACCTTTCCACCCTCCACGTAGGTTCCGTAACCCGCAGCACGTGGGTTGGTGGAGAGCAGATCCCCTGGCAGTACTATCTTCCTCATTATCCTATCCTCCTCAACACCTTCGTCAGAGCTTCCCCTTTCGCGACCTTACCAAGCAGGTCCATCAGGTCTCCATACATTCCGGATGGTATGCGCATCACACAAATCCAGCTCCCGTCTCTCTGCCACTCTTCCCTCGTCACGCCTCCAAAGTTGTACAGGGCGGAGATGGCTTTTCCAGTATACTCAGGTGGAATTTTAATGGCAATTTCCATCTCCTCGAACTTCAACGGAAGAATTGGTTTCAGGGCTTTGACAATGTCCTTTACCTGAGCCTCAACTGACTTGAAAATATCGATGTGTACTTTTGCCTCCTCCATTGCTCTCTCAATCCTTGAGGGAGGGTGCGGAGCGTTTGTTCTCGGGTCAATCGTATTTCTGCTTATGAAATTGATAATCTGCTTCCTTTTTGCCTCAAGCATTTCCCTCCTCTGCTCTGCTGTTATCTGAACCTCTCCATCAAGAATGATCTTTTTTGCAATCTCAAATATGTCATCTGTGCCAAAGGCCTTTCTCAGCTCGTCCGCTGAAGCTCTCTCGCCCTTTTTTGCATCTTTAAAAATTTCCTCGGCTGCAAGAAGCTCCTCAAAGTTAACCTCCTTCCCCTCCTTGAGGTCTCTGGCCAGGTAGGGGTCAACAAGTACCTCGAACTCCTCTCCGCCCTTTCTTAGCCTTGCAATTACGGCTTTATCGAGGGATACCATACTTCACTTCTTCAGCAACTCTCTAATCCTCTCGTTTGCCTTCTCCACATACGGTCTGAGCTCTTCTGGAGACACTTCCTTGAAAGTTCTGTCGTCAACTCTAACGTAGCCCACCTCAATGTTCTCCGGAGCGAGCTCCGATTCGATGGAAAGCCCCATTGCAACCAGTCCAAGAACCATTGCGTCATCGAAACTTAGATCATCGCGATACTCCTTCTCGAAGAACTCGGTAACGGTGTTTCTACCCATTCCTATGGCCGTTGCCTTGTACTCCAGCAGTGCACCGCTTGGGTCTGTTTCGTAAAGCTTTGGCACTTCATCAACTCCAGCAATGAGGAGTGAGACGCCAAAGGGCCTTACTCCACCGTACTGCGTATACTGCTGCTTGAAGTCGCAGATTTTCTTTGCAAGCTCCTTTACTGTTATTGGCTCATCGTAAGTCAGCCTGTTAATCTGAGCCTCTATCCTCGCCCTGTCGATAAGCACCCTTGCGTCAGCAACAAGCCCAGATGTTGCAGCGCAGATGTGCTCGTCAATCTTGTATATTTTCTCGATTGTGTCAGCCTCAAGGAGCTTGCTGCCGACCCTTTTGTCAGCAATCAGAATAACCCCTTCACTGCACTTTATGCCAATTGCCGTAGCTCCTCTTTTTACAGCCTCTCTGGCATATTCCACCTGAAACAGTCTACCATCAGGGCTGAATACCGTTATTGCCCTATCATATCCCATTTGCGGTAAATGCATGTTCACACCTCCAAATACTTTCTTCTACACCTTTTTATTGTACCGCTGACACCGATGGTCAGCGGAATTACCTTTACATCTCCCACGTGCGTCATCAACGTGAGCGCCACCATCACTTTTTCGAGTGCCTCTCTGTAGCACCTCACTATTCCCCTCTCCCCGTCGAAGGCTTCCAGCCTGAGCCCACTGGCTGCAAAGCACTCACCGAACAGGCTCAGCATTTTCTCCGAGAGAGTACGGGAAAGTGAACTCTCGTCAATCTTTTTTTCAGCTATAATCCTGAAGGCAATATATCTTTTTCTGCTTCTTAGTGATGGTGGCAATCCCTTCACGATTGATTTACTGCCAAAGGTGAGAAAAAGTTTGTGATGATTGGAGAAACTACTGCAAGAGCCATGCATAGCAGCAGGCTTATGTATGGCAGTGGTGAGAGGGCAAGGAACTTCTCAAGCATTCCGATGTAACCCAAGTAGGCAAGAAACGCTCCAAAGACTGAAAGCCCAAGGGCAACCCCCAGCGCAATCGCTTCCTTAAGATTTCTCGAAAGGTAACCTGCAATCAACCCTCCGATTACAATGCCTATCCAGTGGAGAGTAGACAAAGCGAGAGTCAAGGCAAAAATTACGATTACAGGAATCCACCTTCTCACAGGATCACCCCCTGAAGACTATCTTTTCTCCTCTTACGTTGAAATCGAATTTTTTGTACTGTCCATTCGCCCACATTTCAAGTTGATCGTAGTAGTGGGGGGAGAAGTAGTTGCCAGAATTTCCTCCGGGGATTATGCAGTAATTCCTGTCGAAATTGACAATCATCCTCCAGCTGCTTCCAGCCTGCGATAAACCCGTTCCCCAGTCAACAGCCCTTCTGAAGTTGAAAACCGTGTAGGTGGAGCCGTTCATTGGCATAGAGGGGTAGTCGAAGAACTTCACGAAGCTGCTGAACGCATGCTTGATTTCCAGCTTGTTGTAATCTCCGTAAACTCTGTAATTGTTAGATTCGATAATTTCGACTGTCTTCTCCATAGCTCTCGCTGCAACGTCTGCCCTTTGTTCTCTCACCTCAGTCCTGATATCGTCAAACCACACGCTGTCTGGGGGCAAGTTTTGGAGAACGTAGAGGTGTGGATAGAAATCTTTGTCCAAACCAGTAGAGTAGAACTCATCGCCAAAGGTTTCGTTCACAAACTCATCAAGCCAGATTGCGAACACCAGTGCCGCTTCGCTGTCTTTCGACATTCTGAAGTCCCAGTTTCTTAGCTTTTCCGCATAGCTCTTAGCCTTATCGCTCATCCTGTCCTCAGCCTCAAGAATGAAGGGTGTGAAGAACTCTGCTGGCTTGGAGTAAACGTCTCTCTGCATCTCCATGAAATAATCGGGAGTAATCTTTTTGCCTGACTTAACTGCTTCATCAAGCATATCGTAAATCCTCATTCCTCTGTAGGGATCTGCAAAGTACATCGAATCGCCGAGGTAGTGCTGATAGCCAAACACAACCCTCTGGTTTGCAGTACCAACGTAATCGGGATTTATCAGATGAGGAATCTCCTCGAAGGGGATGAAACCCTCCCACGTTGAAACTCCATAGGGCTTGAACCCCCTCCACTCTCCTTCACCAGCAGAACCGTTGAAGATGACGTTTCCCGGAACCTCGATCCCGTTAATCAGCCTTATCGAGAATTTTCCTGCAGGGTAGTACATTATGTTGCCGTTGATGTCAGCATAAACGACATTCTGCGCTGGAACGTCGAAGAGCTTTAACCCTTCCATGAATTCGGTGATGTTGTGCGCGTGATTGTATCTGTAAACCGCAAGCGCCTCGGTGGTTGCTGTTAAGCCCGTCCATGCGACGGCTATCTTCCTGCCATGCTTCTCCAGTACTGGCCCGTGAATTGTTTTCTCCACCACTACCTTTCTTTCCTCAATTCCTTTGTCAGTCTTAACTCTCACTACCTTAATCTCCCTCTCCGTTTCAAGCCACTTACCCTTGTAAAGATACTTGTCTCCATCCCAGACATAGTAATAGAAGTCTATTACGTCTGCTCCAACATTGGTGAAGCCCCATGCAACGTAATCGTTCATCCTATCAGGATAACAGGGACACCGGGAAGGGAAACTCCTCTTACGTTCTCTTCCTTAAGCTGCAGGTGCATTTCATACCACACAGGAGGGGCCATTAAAAGCAGATGGGGGTCGTTGGCAAGCATTGGCTTTCCGTTTGCCGTGAACTTTCCCGAAACCACCCAGTTGTTCGACCCAAAACCTTCTTTTGTCTCAAAAGGCTTTAACCAGTCCAGGAGAGATTTGTTCACAACTCCTGTCCTGATTATTGGATACGAGTGGTTCATGTAGTCCGGATAAAGCTCCAGAGCTTTTTCGCCAAGCTTTTCCAGAATCAGAGACCTTTTCAAATCCCAGAACGTGCCCGTCAGGCTCCAAGATATTTCCTTTCCTAGGAGAAGAGTGTCTACAGGCGTCCACTCTTTCGGCTTGTAGCCGGCAAGCTTGAACTCGATCGGAAGAGGGCGATTTTTGATGTAGTAATTCACACCCTCACTGTAGGCAACGAGTAAATTTCCAATCTCTGAGTCCTTAAGATAGCTCCAGGAAGCTTCTGCAGCACCCAAGAAGTCCATTTTGATGTGGAACTCATCTGAATCGAAAAAGCTCTCTCCGAAAACCTCGCTCAGCTCACCACTCATCATCCTGCGGTGCAGGTCCATCTGGAAAAGACGGTCTTTGGCATGGACGAAACCCACAGCAAATGCTAGGGCCTTCTCGTTCTCCGCAATTATGTGCGGCACGCCGTACTCGTCAAAGTAAACCTCTGCCCAGCCGTAGGGGTTGGGCACTTCCGTTAAGCTGTCAACCTCCCACAAACTGCCGCTGAATGGGGCAAGGAGGTCCAGATAGCTGTGGGCAAGGAGAGCGAGTAAAACCAGAACTGCCAGAGGTATTAAGGCAAGCAATTTCTTCATGATTACCGGTGAAATTTAAAATTATTTAACCTTTATTGTTTAATTAATCCAGTCTTCCAGTAAACTCCAGCTTTCCCAATGCTTTTTCTACAGCCGCTACTCTTGCCTGAACCTCTCTGTAAGCCTCGCAGCCCACACCACAGTCGCCTCTCTCTGTCAAAGGAAACTCCCTGCAGCTTTCCGGTCTTATTTCGTGAATGGTGCATTTTCCATCCTTGAGGAATGGGCATGGCCTGATTAGAACTGGACTCTTGGATTCAACGTTGAGTTTTACAAACTCAAACAACCCCAAATCTGTTTCTGCAATGATTTTGCCTTCGACAGGATCATAAACGCACTGGCTAAGCCTCTCACAGCACTTTCCGCACATTCTGCATTCAAAAGGTATCGCAACCTCTATGCCCTCACTCCTGTAAATCGCGTACATGCCCACTTAAAAGTCTTAAAACCTCCTCTCCTTCTTCCCTGCTGGAAGCGGTGGTTATCACGTAAACCTGCTGAACAGAGGAGCCATCAATAAGCAAAGCCCTAACATTCCCCCTCTCATCGCTTCTCGTGAGCTTGAGCTTAACGCCCCCTCCTATGCTCGTTGCATTTCCTTCAATGACTCCCGGAACGACCTTCTTCACATAAGGTGATTTGGCAAGTGAGAGAATGAGCCTGTAACCCTCCCTTCCACCGATTATGGTGGAGTGGCTGCCATGTATCTTGTTCTCTAGAGGTATTGTCTACAGTTTTCAACTCCTTTTTCAGCCTCAAAACGCGCTCCAGTCTCTCAAAAAAGGGATGGGGGAGGTTAAAAACGTCGCTCATCGAAACATCGAAAGGATAAAGTGCATTTCTCAGACCTTCGAGCCCCTCATCTACAAGCTCCTCGTTTTCTCCAGAAACCACCACACTCTCCACTCTGTAAGAGTAAATTCTCTCCGCCAGAATCTCGTAAAGATTCCTTATCGAGACGTCCTCATTGTATCTCTTTAAGGAGAATTCCTCAAAACCCCTCTCGCCAAAAATCCTGACGAGAACTCTGCTCTCGGAAATGTAGACACCACATCCGATTGCATGTCTCCTCCCGCAGTTAAGGCAGAAGGCTGCGTTACTGCTTAGCTCAGCCCCGCAATCACAAATCAGTCGTTGAAGCATATCATGTGTCCCATCTTGTCCTTCTTTGCCTTGAGGTAGGGCAGATTGATCTCGCAGGCTCAACTTCAATTGGCTCCCTGACGATTTTGAAGCCATACTTTCTCAGCTCCTCTATTTTCAGGGGGTTGTTGGTGAGCAACCTGATGCTTTTGACCTTCAAATCCATAAGAATCTGGGCAGCGATTCCGTAGCTTCTCATGTCGGGAGGAAAGCCGAGCTCGATGTTGGCATCAACAGTGTCCTTCCCTTCCTCCTGAAGCTTGTATGCCATCAGCTTGTTTATAAGCCCAATTCCCCTCCCCTCGTGACCTCTCATGTAGATTGCCACACCCTTTCCCTCCCTGTCTATCATTTTCAGGGCATTCTCAAGCTGGTCTCCGCAATCACACCGCAGTGAGTGGAAAACATCACCGGTAAGACATTCTGAATGTATTCTGACCAGAACATCCCCCTCATCGACCTTACCCTTCACGAGGGCAACTATCTCCCCAGAGGTGTTTTGTAGCCCACAGCCTTGAATGTGCCGTAGAACTTTGTCGGGAGAGTGGCTTCAACAACCCTTTCTACAATTCTTCTCGGAACTTCTAATCCTGTAACTCAATCATGTCCTTTATCCTGAAAACGGGCATTGAGTGCTCCTGGGCAAATTTAAGAGCGTAATCTTCTCCAGCAACACTACCATCGGCCGTCAGGAGGGGGGCGTAGACCGCGGAAGGTGCAAAGCCTGCCATTCTCGCAAGGTCAACGCAAGCCTCAGCCAGCCCTGGTCTCTCCAGCACACCCATTTCCTTAGTCTCCTCAACAAATATTCTGCCGGGATACTTGATTTCGCACGCATTGCCATTGGCAAGGTCTCTGATGAATTTTGCTCTGTCTTCTGCAGAAATCTTCTCAAGATTGGGGTCGATTGGAATTAAATTGCCGTTCTGAAACCTGAACCTGTTTAGACCAAGATTCAGAATCTGCTTCCAAGTTAAGGCTAAACGAATTTCATCGCAGTTCTTCATCATGAAGTTGAGAATTTCGCCGCTGACAACTTCTGCGGGAATACAGATGGCACTTTTTTCCGAATCAAGTATCATTACAGGCTTTCCAAATTTTACGTGAGACGAGACATCTTCCATAAAAAAGAAGTTGGTCGTGGAAATATAAACTTAATTTAATCCCCCCTCACTCCTTTTGGTTTCGATTTCTCATCTTCTTTGCTTGTAAATTTTTCTTTCTCCATCATTTCTTTGTATTCACCCTCTGTCATCTCCAGGATAAAGCTTCCCACATAGCCACAATTTTTGCAGTAGTATTTTCCCGTATAACCGCCAGCATCAAGCTCCACATCTTTTGATTTGCATACCGGACAGACGAGAATTCTCTTCATAACATTCCACCAACATCAAGCATCATTTCTTTGTATTCACCCTCTGTCATCTCCAGGATAAAGCTTCCCACATAGCCACAATTTTTGCAGTAGTATTTTCCCGTATAACCGCCAGCATC
>LZCG01000033.1_pt1 | contig 24361 bp, 31 predicted proteins | sample 768541 | NCBI WGS metagenome assembly LZCG01 (sample SAMN05200874, study PRJNA324366) | oil field metagenome | isolation source: sample BH-FW-1 from oil reservoir | place: India: Bombay High | collected 2015-07-11
TTGATTGAACTTTCCAACACATCCGGTGATTGGGGAGCGTATTTCATCCAAACAGCCGATATCGCATTCAATGCTGACGAAACCCAGGTGGACTGGGACAACAGTGGTTCTGCCGGACCTGCAGAAGGTTTTTTGCCGATTGGAAACGTTTTAACATTTTTCACCGGCAGCTATGACGGGGGCGGGTACACCATTGACAATTTATTTATAAACCGTCCATCTACAAGTTATATAGGGTTGTTCGGTTTTACAAATAGTGCTACGATAACAGACATCGGCGTTACCAATGTGGATATAACAAGTAAGAGTCTTGTCGGCGGTCTGGTGGGGAATATTTCTTCTTCCACCGTCAGCAACAGTTACTGCACGGGCAGCGTTAATGGTACTGGTACTGTCGGCGGTCTGGTGGGGTATAATAATGCCACCGTCAGCAACAGCTTCTGGGACACCGAAACTTCCGGGCAGAATACCAGTTCCGGCGGTACCGGCAAAACCACCGACGAAATGCAAACCCGCAGCACCTTTACAGGATGGGATTTTGAAAGCATCTGGTCGCTCTCGCCTTCTTATAACAGTGGTTATCCCAACCTTGATAATGAAGCATCGTACACCGATATTACCTGGCAGGGGGATGATCAAAATTTGCCCGTTAATTGGGGTACGTCAGGTAACTGGGACCTTGGGGTTGTTCCAAATAGCAATCACAACGTTATAATTACATCTTCTGGAGCGCCACCGGTAGTAAGTGCAAGTCAGGAAGCGGAGTGCAATAACCTCACAATCAATTCCGAAGCCACGCTCACAATTGAATCCGGAGGTTCGCTCATTACTTATGGCACCATTACCAACAATGGAACTATTAAAAGCGAATTAACCATATGGGATGAAGACAAATGGTATTATGTCTCCCCACCCAATAATAATACCACCGCCAACATTTTCTTCGACAACTATCTGCAAAGCTGGGATGAGCCAAATGCCGAATGGACGGAGATCACCGATGAAACAACCCCGTTAAACCCTGTTCAGGGTTACATCCTCTATCCTCCCAGTAGTAAGAGCACCTTTACGTTTACCGGAACGCCCAACAACGGCGCGCAAAGTATTAGCATTACATATACGAATAATGGTTCAGGAAATGACGGCGCCAACCTTGTGGGCAATCCTTATCCTTCTTGTATTGATTGGGACGCTGTTAGCGGCTATGGGGCCAAATACACCTGGGATGGAACTGATTATGTTGAGCGTGCGGAAGATGGCACAGGCACAGGTAATAGGCACGTTTATCCCATGCAGGGCTTTTTCATTGTAACCAGCAGCAATGGAACTTTCAGCCTCGACAACAGCATAAGGGCGCATCCTCCTACTGTTGGGAAATCAGCTAAAGATAAATCCCTCAGCAACGGCCTAGTCCTGGCTGCTTCCAACGGGGATTATGAAGATGAACTTTACGTGGTTTTTGATGAAGCAGCCGATGAAAACTTCGAGCTGCAGCGCGATGCCTGGAAACTGCTCAGCAGCACAGAGGGCATCTCGCAGCTCTACAGCTTTTCACTTGATGGCAAGATGAGCATCGACGTCAGGCCCATGACCAGTGAAATCCAACTGGGCTTCCAAAACAACCAGCCCGGCACCTACAGCATCGGACTGAAGGAAATAGCCGACCTGCAAAAAGCCGTACTGGAAGATATGAAAGAGGATGTTTTCCACGATTTAACCGAAAGCCAATACGAGTTTGCCTGGGAAACCATCGACAGCGAAACCCGCTTTAAACTGCATTTAAATACTGTTGGCATCGAAGACGAAATCAGCTACGAATCCCAAGACCTGCTGATCTACGCCAACAAGCAGAACATCTACCTGAAAACCAAAGAACACGCAAGTGAAACGGATGTCCGCGTGATGGATATCACCGGAAGGCTCGTGCTACAAAAGCAAGTCAATGGCAGCGGAACCATCACCATCCCAACAAGCCTCCAAACAGGAGTATACGTGGTGGAAGTAATGCAGGATCAAGAGAGAACCACGCAGAAGGTCATGATCAGTGAATAGGGGGATCAGTAGATAGTAAGTAGTAGATTAATTTTCAATGCCCTTACTAATTAACTAATAAACAATTCAACCAATTAACAAAAAAGATATGAAAACACTAAAAAAGACCGCAATAACAATCGTAATGATAATCGCAGTAAACGGAGCCTTTTCTCAAAACCCGCCCCCCCCCTCCGGGCGATCCCACGGAAGATGGCAGTACGCCGGTAGGTGATGGAGGAGCCCCAATTGGCGGCGGCGTGGCGATGCTCCTGGCCATGGGTGCCGCTTATGGCGGGAAGAAGGTATATGATTACCGGAAAAAAATAAGGAATGAGATGATGGATTAAAGGGTGGTTTTCGGGAACACGAGAGCCCCGGGAGTTTTTTTCAGGTGCGAGGGCAAGGCCTGCCTTTGACTTTTGTTAAAGAGGGGGTCTTTGCTTTTCTGGTATGATAGGTTATGGATTGATGTCAGTAAGGATGCAAATATTTTATCTGTGGAATCGCTTATAAACATAAGCAACCTGAAACTGGCCAATGCTTCATTCCCAAAATAAAAACTCCCCGACTAAAAGCGGCCGGGGAGAAAAATTAAAAATTACACTTATTCATGTAAAAATTAGCTTGTATAGGTATGCACACTGTTGGCTGCCGTTGGCAGGTAGTTAACACCAAACCAGCATATCAGCAGGATAACGAATGCCAGTGTCAGTGTCCAGAGTGCCCATGAATGTTTTTTGCGGTGTTTATACCTGATGTGAATGTATATCAGGTACATAAACCATGTGAGGAAAGCCCATATTTCTTTGGGGTCCCAGGTCCAGTAATGACCCCAGGCTTCTTTGGCCCAGAGGGCTCCGAAGAGCAGCCCGAATGTCAGGAAGGCAAACCCGATATAAACGATGTTATCGGCGTGCTCCAGTATTTTTTCCGGATTCTTTTTGTTATAAATATACCACAGGCCGTGCAGCCCCATCAGCGAAGTGGCGGCCAGCATGGCATACGCGATAATGTACACAATAACGTGGGGGACAAACCACGGGCTTTGCAGCGCCGGCATCAGGGTTTGGTCGTAGGTGTCGGGTTTCATCAGGTTGATAAAAACGAAAAGCAATGTCATGCTCATGCTGTAGTAGAGCATCCAGTTAAGTTTCCAGCGGTAAAACAGAATCAGTCCGGTGATGCTCAGGAAGAGCGAATACCAAACGCGCGTTTCTGCCAGCGTGCGCATAAACGGGCGTCCGAGCGAAATCCACATTCCGGCGGTAAAAACTGCCAGCACCAATATACCTGCAATTAGCAGGATATCGCGCAGAAGCTTTTGTTTATTAAAAACATTCAGTGTCATTCCACCTACAAGCAGTGCGGTGGTGGCGTATGTAACGTAAGGATATATCGTCCAACTCATTATCTTCTTATTTTTTCTTTCCGAACAACATCAGGTACAGCGATCCAAAAAATAGCATAAAAATTCCTGTATAAACCACCTTAAGCCATGGGTCGTAGACCAATTCCAGGATACTTAGCTCAGAGTATTTGCCCAGGCGCGAATCATAGCCGCTCTGGTAAATTTTCCAACTGTTATATCCAAAAGGTTTATTTACTTCGAGTGTCAAATTTTTTTCTTCACCATCAGGTGTCAGAATAGTAATCTCGGAGGCATAGCGCTTGGGAGATGATGTGAGCATCACTAAAGTAAACGCTCTTGACAGCGGAAGCCTTAGCGATTGCATCCACGCGCTGCCGCAGGTGATCCACTCTTTTCTTGAAATGTTCTTTTCGGCATTGGTAGCACTGATAAGTGCTGCCGGAGCTGCTCCACGCTGCTCAGAGGCTTTATAACCATTTTCAGTAGGAATGGCATCAGGATAATACTCCAACACTTCGATTTCCCACTTTCCGATGTTGGTCCCGAGGTTTTCTTCAATAGAAACCGGGTTCAGGTCTTTTTTGGTTTTAAGCAATTCGCCCGTGATGTTACTGTAAATTGCAATTTTCGGCGGATATTCATCCATCACAAAATCGTGAAGCGTAATATCGAATGGCACCCGGTATTGGTTCTTAGCGGCGTCGACAGCTACTTGTTGTGTACCGCCTTCTTCGAGATACATGTTCAGGCGTTTCAGGTCGGCCGTTCCCAGCGAGGCTGAGACAATAACAATCCATAAGCCTCCGTGATTGAGAAGATAAGCTACCTTTTTAAGTGTAACCGGCTTGGTGAGGCGTTTGTATATGGAGAATGTCAGCACCGTTAAAAGGTAGAGGGCTACCAAGAGATAAGGCCATGACCGGGTGATGTGTGTTAGCCCGATTTCAGTAGAGAATTGTTCGGGGACATCCTCTTGAGGGATAAATCCCATAAATAAAACGATAAGCGTCATGGCCGAAACGGATGCTATGGCCGAGGGAATACTTACCAGCCATTTTACGGTATTTCCTTTCACGAAAAAATAAAGGACTATAGTAAAGACAATGTATCCGATGATTACGAAAAGATTAACCGGCCATTCAGGAATGATGGTTTTTTCGGTTGTGAAATACTCAATAAAAAATCCTGCTATAATGAGTCCGAAGGAAAATGTAAAACTCTCGCTATATCCCCAGAGTTTTTGATTTCCATTACCTCCGCTTTGCTTGTCTGTCATATCCCTCTGTTTAAATCAAAGATCATTATACAAATACTTAATTAATTTCAATTAGTGAACTTCATGATAACCATTTATCATGCTTTTAAAGTGGCTGCTTACTTTGGCTCCAAAGGTGCTGAAATAGATGTGGATAAGTATAAAAACGGAAAGGAAAAATCCCATGGTTATGTGCAACAATGAAGTTAGTAGTGTTCCGTTGACCCCAAAACTTTATCTATAATAATTTCAGGAAATAACAACGCAATCCCTGAAAGGATAACCAAAGGCGTTGCTACATACATTACTGCAATATAAGTCACCTTTTGCAGTGGGTTAAACTTGCGGTTTTCGTTTTCCGGAAATGGAGGTTTCTCGCCTTTAAACACACCAAAAAGATAGTATTTGACTTGCAGGATAAGGCGATCCATGAGTCCTTTCGACTTTAGTTTATAGTATTTTCCATTCCAGGTTAAAATATTTCCGGCTACAAAAAGATATAATTAATTATTAAAATGATGCCAGCGATATTGTGCCACGTCACTGAAGGTTCGAACGGGATGAGCGGAGAGTTGGGATCAGAATACTGAAGGCTGACCCCTGTAATGATAAGTGCAATAAAGAGTACGGCATTGATCCAGTGCCATATTCTTGTCCAAACCGGATATAGATACATTTTTTCTGACATGGTTTAGCGTTTTTTGGTGATGAAAATCCTTAATAAAGCATGAACTAAGATGCCTCCAAGTGTTAAGATGAAGAGTGCAATACTCACTTTGTTAAGGGTTTCGTTTCTGGATGCACCAATCACATAACTATCGTTCAGGATAACTCCGTTGACGAATCCGTTTTTCTTTCTGTTCTCCTTGACCTGGTGTTTATACAATGTGCTTAAGAGCAAGGAGTTTTGTGAGTGACATTCCACGCAATTATGCACAGCACTGTCGGCCGGCATTACTTTGTGTGCAATAAGCAGTTCATTATCCACCGCTGTGTGACATTCTATACAACGTACGCTGTTAAAATGCGCCTGTTGGTTTGGAAGCCAGTCGTGTTGCTCCAGCACACTCATTTTTCGTCGATCAGTAACTTAAATTTATCCTCATTGGTATGACACTCGAGGCACTGCGCATTGTTGTATGAAATAATTTCTTTGATATCAGTTGTTCTTCGGGCTTTGACCACATAGGAGTGCGGGTCGTGGCAGTCCCAGCAAGAGAAGTTATCGCCTTCGAGCTCATAATGCACACTTTCGTAGTAGGCGTCTTCAATTTTAGAAAATTGGTATTTTTCATCAGTTTCCGTAAATCCATGGCAATCTGTGCATGTATACAACTGCTCCATCCTGACCGTGGGAGGGTGTGGATAGCTTTCGTAGTCGCCAGAGTGACAATCTATACATGCAAAAGAGAAGTGGTTTGATTGGTAATAGAGGGAATCATCCAGCAGGTAGCTCTCACACATTTCCTTCCTGACTTCCTGCCCGGTGCTTTCGTTCGTGTAACCTTCATTCCCGCATTAACCTAACGAGGCCACCACATCAGGAGCGGGCACATCCATATCCCTGTAAATCTGCCTTTGCTTTTGCAATATCTCTCCCACAAACAGAGCTTTACCTGGTTCGGTGAAGCATTCGATCAAGTCCACTTCATCCAGCAGTCCCTGAAGCGTGTAATGTTTGAAAAGATTCTTGTCTGTCATTCGTTTTTTAATATATGAGAGATAAATCAATGCTATAAATTCAACGAAAAGTTTGCCTTCCAGACTTGCATCCGAAGATACGAGCATCCTCCTGGAGTTAAGCCGTTCTTTGATATTGCCAAAAGCCTTCTCCACCACGTCTTTATTCCTGTATATCTCCAGGGCCATTTCCGGGGATTTGATTTCATTGCTCAGCAAAACGAAATATCCGAACCTGCTTTTGGCCTGGTCCATTGCCGTTTGCTTAGCCTTTACCCTGATGCCTCTGACTGGGGTCTGTTTCACCTCGAAGTATTTTCCATAATCCTTCTCGTGTTCAGCTTTCCTGTTGCCTGAAAGCAATTCCTCGCTAAGGGCTGCCATGCGAAGATTGAATTTCCTGCCTTCTTCCACCGCCTTATCTGCGTTGTAGTACAGGTGAAAGTACATTCTACGGCTCTCTTTCAGGGTGTCTCCCTTGTAAGGGCGGACCTGGGTGTAGTTCCACTCCATGGTTTGCGTGTAAGTGTAAAGGTCATATTTATCATTGTAGTTCGACCAATCGCACATGGTATCCTTAATCGTTTCAATAGTCTTTTTTACAAAGGATAAGGAAGTACTGACGCTCATCAAAAATTTAATGTGGTTCTGGTACAGCCCGTTCACATTATCCTCACTGTAAAAGCCCCTGTCGGTAACCAGCTTTACCTTCGGATAGCCCAGTACATCCAAATCGCGTATTAGCACCCGTAAGGTCTTCACGTCAGGGATGTTCCCTGCCAGCTTCCTGTAATAAAAGGGAAGGTTGGATTTCTGCCCGAAAAGCAACAATAGATTTATTTGTGGCAAGCGGTCGCCATCCTTGTTTTTCCCATGGCGTACCTGACTGAGGCATTCCGAATAGGTGGAAATTGATGTGGAATCATAGGCCAGTATTCGTCTTTGCTTCGTCGTTTTCCCTGCAGGCGAAAGAACTTTTGTTTCTGTTCCCCGGTGATCCCGGCGAACAGCTCACTGCTTCTTTGAGAAGCAATCTCCTTTCCATAAGGATGTCGGTGCAAACGGCTCCAACGGCCAAATCTGTATAAGGGGTTGTTTTCTTCAAGAATGAGATAATATGCTATCGACAGGATCATTTTGTGATTATCCGGAAAACATGTCCGAAGGTCGTCAGCTATTCCTGTCTTCTCACCAATCTTATCCAACATGTAGGTCGCACCGTAAAATTGCCTCTCTGCAGACAGCGATGGCGTTTTACCACGCTTGACCCTGATAACTGTCTTATCCCCGGGAGACTGCTTTCTGCCCCTGCCATCTGTGGCTACAATCTCGCCTGTCTTTTCGTCCACACGTCCGATAAGCTTACGGGTGGACCTTGATTGTTTCTTTTGTTTGTCCCATCGGGATATGGACTCATAAGCGTAAGTGATACCTGATCTTTTGTCCAATTGTTTGACTATGCTCATTGTTTCATCGTTATGTGTGCAAATATAATACATAACGATGTTAATTCAAAATGAAACCTGAATTATTTTGCAAGTTATCAGTAATTTAAATGATTTTTATGACCAATAACTTGTTAGGTGTTTCAGGGATGTAGGTTAATTATATTCTTAATAACGATCCGTCAGAAACTTTCAGCTTAACTTTTCTATCAAAATTTGAATCCACTAATTCCAAAGCACTTCCTCAGACAGTTTTGGTTGACTGCCATGGTTCATGTGATACGTCAGCTGAAGAATGTGTTGAAGTTTATCACACTAACACGGGTGAAGTTTATTGCAAGTGTGAAAGTGATAATTGTAAAATGACAAAAGAAGAATTGTAGTAAATTCCTTAATTTTAGTAAGCAATAACTTAGAATGTTTAATACTCGGGTGTTGTGCGGAAATACGAAGCGAAAACTTGTCAAGTTGCAACATGCTGTCTTACGTGTTCCAAACGCTCGAACACCTTGGCAAATTCAGGCACTATATTCCATTTAAGTGCTAGGTGGTTTTATTATAATCAAGTATGGTATCCAGCCCATCAATTTATCTAAATATGTCTGAATAATTTACCATAAAATTTCATGATCTGTCCGAAGTAATCCTGATTTTTTTGTCATAGCCCCAAAATAAGTCTGACATAATCGCAGATAAAAATTAGCAATTAAGTACTCAACCCTGAATAAGCGAAAATTTATCTTTTTGCGGTCATAATCTTTGTGTTTCATCTTTCAAAAATTATACGATGAAATTACAACTATGTTAAGAAAATGGACACAACCCGAGCTGGTTTATCCGCTTTTTATCAAACCATGAATTAAATTCTTATTTTCGTGTTTTTATCCTATTTTTGTTGACACGAACCTAAAAATACTACAAATATGACTGAATTGGAATCATTTAAAGCAGGTGTTTTGGAAGGCATCCCCGACGAGCTGCCCGAGCCAAAACCCTATGATCCGGATATTAACCATGCTCCTGTCAGAAAGGATATCCTGACCAAAGAAAGAAAAAAACTGGCATTGAAAAATGCTTTACGTTATTTCCCGAAAAAATTTCATGCCGAACTGGCTAAAGAGTTTGCGCAGGAACTGAAGGATTACGGACGTATCTATATGTATCGTTTTCGCCCTGATTATGAAATTAAAGCGCGGCCGGTTACGGATTATCCCTACAAATCCGTTCACGCTGCTGCTATTATGCTTATGATTACCAATAATCTGGATACAGCCGTGGCGCAACATCCTTATGAATTGATAACTTATGGCGGAAACGGCGCTGTTTTTCAGAATTGGGCTCAGTACCGGCTGACCATGAAATACCTGGCAACCATGACAAATGAGCAAACTCTTGTTATGTATTCGGGCCATCCGCTGGGGCTTTTTCCTTCTCATAAAGAGGCACCACGTGTAGTCGTGACTAATGGTATGGTGGTGCCCAATTATTCCAAACCTGATGACTGGGAGCGATTTAATGCATTAGGCGTTTCCCAATACGGCCAGATGACAGCCGGTTCCTATATGTATATCGGGCCGCAGGGAATTGTACATGGAACGACCATTACCGTCTTGAATGCCGGAAGGAAAATAGCTAAATCCGGTGAAGGTCTTGAGGGTAAGTTGTTTGTGACCTCTGGCCTTGGCGGCATGAGCGGCGCTCAGCCCAAAGCTGCTAATATCTCAGGCGTTGTAAGTATAACGGCCGAAATCAATCCCAAAGCGGCTTATAAACGTCTTGAGCAGGGTTGGGTGGATGAAGTGATTACGGATGTGGAAAAAGCAATCGATACGGCGCAAGCCTGGCGCAAGCGAAAGCAGCCTCATTCCATTGCTTATTTGGGTAATATTGTGGACCTCTGGGAAAATTAAATCAGCGAAACATTCAGGTTGATTTGGGTTCTGACCAGACTTCCCTTCATAATCCGTGGGCCGGGGGCTACTATCCGGCAGGTCTTACTTATGAAGAGGCTAACCGGATGATGGCAACCGATGTGGAAGGATTTAAAGAAAAAGTGCAGCAGTCATTGCGGCGCCAGGTGGAGGCGATTAATGGGTTAACAGCTCAAGGCATGTATTTTTTTGATTATGGCAATGCCTTTTTGTTGGAAGCTTCCAGAGCCGGAGCAGATGTGATGGCGACTGACGGTATCCGGTTTCGATATCCTTCTTATGTAGAGGATATCATGGGGCCTATGTGTTTTGATTATGGATTTGGGCCTTTCCGTTGGGTTTGTACCTCGAACGATCCGGAAGATCTCAAAAAAACTGATGCCATTGCGGCAAACGTACTGGAAGCCCAGGCCAAAGATGCCCCAAAAGAAATTAAACAGCAAATGGAAGACAATATTCGCTGGATTAAAGATGCACAAGCCAACCGGCTGGTGGTAGGGTCTCAGGCCCGGATTTTGTACGCCGATGCCGATGGTCGTATTCGTATCGCTGAAGCTTTCAACCAGGCTATTGCCAATGGCGAACTAAAAGGCCCGGTAGTGCTGGGACGCGATCATCATGATGTCTCCGGAACCGATTCCCCTTTCCGGGAAACCTCCAATATTTATGACGCTCTAAATTTACGGCCGATATGGCTATCCAAAACGTAATAGGCGATGCCTTCCGCGGTGCTACCTGGGTATCGATACATAATGGTGGCGGTGTTGGCTGGGGCGAAGTTATCAACGGCGGCTTTGGTATGGTGCTCGACGGGTCTGCCGATGCTTCACATCGGCTGAAAATGATGTTGTACTGGGATGTGAATAATGGCATTGCACGACGCAGCTGGGCCCGTAATGATGGAGCAATGTTTGCTTCCCGCAGAGCTATGGAAGCGGAATCGTCACTCAGGGTAACGATGCCTAATCTGGTGGATGATGATATAATCGACGGGTTGATGTAATGATATTCCGGCTTTCCGGTTACCCGGAATAATGATGTAAAGAACTGTCAAAAATGCCCGGTGGGCGCAACGGCAGTTCTTTTTTAATAGATTTTTTTGTTACCCATCCTGAGATACTTTTATGAACAGGCCCCGGAATAAAAGGAATGGTCTTTTTGAGCAGGTGAAAGTAGCGCGGATTGAAATTTTGGTTTTGGGAATAATTCCAAAACAATGGCACATGGTCAACCGGCCAGTGACTTTTGTAATGAAACACACTACTCTCGCGGGTACTGCGCCCGAATGAATATAAATCAGCATTTTTTGATAAGGCATGTCTGATCATTTGCCAATGGAGATAGTCTGATACATAGTATTTTTGATAGCTACTTACCGGCACAAAGAGGGTGTTTTCAACAAATCCTTTAAAGCGGTGTGTCAGCGAACCGCCGGCAATCTGGCCGTCTTTATAAAGCATAAACAAGGTGGCATGGTGCTCGAGGATATTCAGAAAATGATAAAGATAATCGTAGGGCAGGGGAAAGCCACCGATTTTATGCATGTGGCGCTGGTAAATTTGGTAAAAATCATCTAAAAGTTCATATCCGCCCACCCGGAGTGTTAGTCCGCTGGCAGCCGCTTTTTTAATTTTGCGCCGAAGGTTGGTGCCCAGGCTGTCCCATAGCTGCCCTTCGGAATTGAGCGGCAGAATGCTGGTAATTTTTTTTTCGTCGCGATAAGTGGAAAGTTCATAAAAACCACGCAGTTCCCATTGGTCGAAAGGGATTTTATGGGTTTCTTTCAGCTGCCTGAATATTTCATGTAGGATATTTTCTTTTCGCCATGCCGGGGGCAACTCATAGCCGCCATAAGAAGAATGGGGCAGCGAAACAAGTTTATTTCCCGTCAGATTGAAAAACATGAGGGCTGGTGGCAAGGCTTTTTCTTCCAGTTTGAAGGCGTAAGCTTCCCATCCGAATGTCAGTTGGTTAACCAGCGCAAGGCGATAGTCCAGACCTGTATGCGGATTTGGCGGGAGGTTGTTGTTACCTCTTTTCAGGATGTCAGGGTTGGGGCCGTCGGGCAGCAGGGTTATGAGCATATCTTCCGGAAAAACGTTTTAACCAAATTAACCATAAAGCAAAAATGACCACATAGAAAAAAGGTCGCAGAATCCAGTCATGCGAAAAATGCCACTGTTCGGGAAGCCATATCATGATGTAGGACAGGACTATGATTCTGAAAATATTAGTTAGGTAGAGGGTAAGCATCCCTAAAGGAATAAACCAGGTTTTGTTTTTCCAGTTGCCTGGGAAAAAGAACAGCAGGAAAAATACCTGATAAATCTGCTTAAGTCCGGAGCATGAGCTGTTTATGGCTATGGAGCCGGTTTCAAAATAAAGGGTTTGTTCCTGGGGCGTATGCACTACGCCCAGCCAGTCGAGAATATGATGAGAAGCCGTAAAGACGCCATAAGCCAGGTCGCGGGCCAAAACATCAAGAAATAACAATTCTTTCATCTTCCAGATCCATCCCCACCAAAGTTTGTGTAGAACCAGGGTGATAGCCATGAACAGCAGGATGTCAAAAAGTTCCCTGAGCAGGGGGAAGGAGGGAGGCGTTTGGAAATCACAGCAATTCTGTTCATTTTTGCAGTCATTAATTGAAGCCGCAAAGTTAGTCAGACAATTTTAGAATGCAAAAACTAAATATCCTCACTATTGATTTTGAAGATTGGTTTAATATTCTAAACCATCCTTACAATGATGATAAAGCCTGGCATCGGTATGAAAGCAGGCTGGAGGACAATACCCGCACAATTTTAGCTTTGCTGGAGAAGCATCGGATGAAGGCTACTTTTTTTGCGTTGGGCTGGTTTGCCGACCACCATCCTCATATTATTAAAGAAATTGCTGACAAAGGGCATGAGCTCGGTTTGCATACTTACTACCATCAGCAGATGGATACTTTTTCGGCGGATTCGTTTCTACGCGATCTCTACCAGACCAAGGAAGCCATCTTTAAAGCTTGTGGCCGGGAGGCCAAAGCTTTTCGGGCGCCCGGATTTAGTGTCCGACGTTCGAATGTCCATCTGTTGAAATTACTCAAAGAGGTTGCTATCAGTGTGGACAGTTCCATTGTCCCGGGCTTTCATACCTACGGGCGGCTACCCTGGTTCAAGGCACAGGGCCCGGTTCGGATTCGGCTGGGCGATGCGGAATTGGATGAATTTCCTGTTTCTACGGTTGGCATCCGCCCGTTGCGGTTTATCTATTCCGGCGGAGGCTATTTCAGGCTGATACCCTTATGGGTGAATGATATGATTATCCGCTCAAAATCCTATCAAATGTTTTATTTTCATCCGCGTGATTTTGATCCGCAACAACCCCGCGTGCCCTGCCGCAATCCGGTCAGAAAATGGAAGCTTTACCAGCATCTTCATACTACCTATCCCAAACTGGACAGAATGCTGGGACAGATAAAAACCATCCCGATTTATGAGGCCCGAAAACAGGTGGACTGGACAAAAGTGTCGGTTTATGATTTGGGAACAAAATAATGTGTGAAAAAATGTTTTTATTTATGCATTGACTTGCTGACAAGTCCTGAAGTAGGTTTGAGAAAATGAAAAATCGGTATGGACAAGAGATGAAATTTTTATATGTAGGTCCCTTTTTGTTGGTTTAAATTTTCAAAGCATCAATGCCCGGATGTTTTTGATTATCTTAAAACAAATCTATGGCTGTTGTGTTGGTATGCCATGATAAAAATTGCCTGGTCGCCCAAATACCATCTTTCGTTGCCGGAAAGTCATCGTTTTCCTATGGCTAAATATTCTCTTCTGTACGAGCAGCTTTTGTATGAGGGAACGGTGACGGAGGCACATTTTTTTACACCCAAGAGCATGTCGATGAGCATTATTGCTGCTGTTCACGATGGTGATTATATGCAAAAATTCACTGAAGGCTCATTGGCCTACAAGGATATGAGGCGCATAGGTTTTCCCTGGAGCCGTCCTCTGGTTGCGCGTGAGGAACATATTGTTTTTGGCACGGTACAGGGCGCCTTGTATGCATTGGAACAGGGAATGGCCCTGAATATCGCCGGAGGTACTCACCATGCTTTTCGCGACCATGGGGAAGGCTTTTGTATGTTTAACGATATAGCTGTGGCGGCGCAATATCTGCTTGATAATAAAAAAATCAGACAAGCATTGGTGGTTGATTTGGATGTGCACCAGGGCAATGGGACTGCCCGGATTTTTGAACGTGAGCCCCGGGTTTTTACCTTTAGCATGCATGGTGAAAAAAATTATCCGTTGCATAAAGAAACTTCCGACCTGGACATACCGCTGGAGGAGGGTACCGGCGATAAAGTTTATCTTAATGCCTTCGCAGGGTGCTGCCCGGCTTAATCGACAAAGTAAAACCGGATATCATTTTTTATCAGACTGGGGTGGATATTTTAAATAACGATAAACTGGGACGTTTGGCCATTACCCGTGAGGGTATCCGCGAGCGGGATATTTTTGTGCTGCAAACAGCCTTTAATCATCAAATCCCGGTTATGGCAGCTATGGGGGGTGGGTATGCCCCACAACTCAGGAATATTGTGGATGCTCACTGCAACACTTTCCGCGTGGCTCGTGATATCTGGGAATAAAAAAAGCGGAGCGGGAAATCAGTTAGTTTATTGTAATTGGTAATGCAGGGGTGTTTAATTTTTAGTATTGCTTAATGAATTTTTCCTGACTTTGATAATATCGTTTTCATCTGTAAGATCAATAAAATAAAGTCCGGGTTCTAACTTTTGAATGATAATTTTTTTGGTGGAAGGCTTTGTTCCTGATAAAACTTTTCGGCCGCTTATGTCGGATATTTTAAAAGCATTCCAGTTTTCATACTTGTTATCAAACAACAGATAATCCTTTGTCGGATTTGGATACATACGAACGTCTTTCGATGCCGGGTTTTCCTCTATTGATAATAAGGTCTGATAAACCCTGACATAATCCACTTCCATACTGACGGGAAAGATACTGTCGTCAACGCCCTGAGCGCCACCCCAGGTGCCCCCAATGGCCACATTTAGCAGTAAGTGGAAGCGTTTGTCAAAAGGCCATTTTTCCCAGGTGCCCTGGTTCTCAAATAAAAAAGTTGGAGTGTCGTCGATAAAGAACTGAATTTGTTCTTCATCCCATTCAATGGCATACACATGAAAGGCTTCTTCAGCGGTAGGAATGTTGAAGGATTGTCCCTGTTGTGTTCCCTGGGAGTGGTTATAAGCCTGGGTATGTATGGTTTGATGAACGGTATTGGGTTGGTAACCAACATATTCCATGACATCAATCTCGCCACTTGCAGGCCAGCCGCCATAGGCCCAGTCTGTGGGTAGCATCCAGATGGCCGGCCAGGTTCCTGTTCCTGCGGGCACTTTGGCTTTTACTTCAATACGGCCATATTTCCAGTCTCCTTTGTTTTTGGTTACCAGGCGTGCAGAAGTATATTGGGCGCCGCCAAAAGTTTCTTTGTGTGCTTCGATGATCAATTTTCCATCCGCTACACGTGCATTCTCCGAACGGGCTTCGGTATAAAACTGTAGTTCCTGATTGCCCCAACACTGGCGCCCACATCATAGCCCCATTTTTCTTCATCAGGCAATCCATTCACACTAAACTCATCTTGCCATACCAGTATGTTGTTTTGAGGGAAAGCCGGTGTTTTTAATCCCAACAAAAGAATCATTATCAGGCTGTGGTGACTGAAATAGCAAATAATGTGTTTCTTCATTTACGAATTCTTTGGGCAAAGATAAAAATTGTTTTTATATTCTACCAGCATCAATATCCGAAACGGAGGTTTAAATAATGTTTGTACCAATAGTCTTAGCAAAAAATGCCGAAGAAGGTTAATGGAATATAAATTTCTGTTTCATTCACTTATTTCCATATTCCTGCAACAGGCTGGTTACAAACCGGACAGCGACCATGGTCAATGAGGTTTTGCCAAACATTAAATCCTGATCTTTTGATAAGTGTGTTGCCACAATAGGGGCATTTGGTATTGTTGCGGGATGAATCGGGGACGTTGCCAGCATAAACATATTTCATCCCTGTACTTTCTGCCATATCGCAGGCCTGATGGATGGTTTTAACAGGCGTCGGAGGCAGATGATTTAGTTTGTATGAGGGATAAAAACGGCTGAAATGTATGGGGTAGTCTGCGAAACCTTTTGAAACCAGCCATTCTGACATTTCTTTAATAGTATCTAAATCATCAGTCCATCCCGGAATCAGAAGGTTGGTGATTTCTATCCAAACACCTTCTTCTTTGAGGATTTCCAGTGTTTTCAAAACCGGTTTCAGGTGCGCACCGCTTAACTTTTGATACAGGCTGTCGTTAAAAGTTTTCAGGTCAATATTAGCCGCATCCATATAGCGGGCCAACTGGCGCAGAGGCTTCGGTTGATGTATCCCGCCGAAATCATCACATTTTTTAATCCGGCCTGTTTTGCCAATTTTGCCGTATCGTAGGTATATTCATAAAAAGCCACCGGATCAGTGTAGGTGTAAGCAATGATTTGCGTATTGTTTTCGGTGGCTTTTTCAACGACTGCTTGCGGCGGAAGATCATAGCTGAAAATATTTTCGGGACTTTGCTGTGAAATATCGGCATTCTGGCAGTTCAGACAAGCAAGGTTACATCCGGCTGTAGCCAAAGAGAATGCTTTTTGGCCGGGAAGGAAGTGATAAAGTGGTTTTTTTTCAATCGGATCGACATGCAGGGCACAGGGATTCCCGTAGGCTATCGTCATGAGTTTGCCATTGATATTAATTCTGGTTCGACAATCGCCGGTTTCTCCTTCGTTCAAAACACAATGATGAGGGCACAACAAACATTGTACAGAACCGTTTTTTTTGATATAAAATGTAGCTTCACGCATGGTTTTTATTCCTTAAAACTAATGGTTTCGTAAACATACAATTCGGCATCGCTCCATCCGTCCCATCCAATATGTGCTTTATCGCGGGCACAGCGTCCTAAAAATTCTTCTTTAGTCCAAGTATTTTTTTCGGCAACCTGGGGGAGAAAAGTGCCTGAAAAGGGTCCTTTTCGCATAAAAATACCATGACGCCCCAATTCCAGCTCTTCGGGGCCGGCTATTTTTTGGAGAGGTGTAAGCACTGAGATTTCAATTTTCACTTCAGGGAGTTCATGTGCTTTAACAGATGGAAAACGTTCGTCTTCAAAGGCCGCTGACAATACCAGGTCTTTAACAAGTGTGTGCAGCGGAATGGTTGATTTAATGCGTCCGATGCAACCGCGCAGTTCTTTTTTATGATAGATGCTGACAAAGGCACCGCAGGTCTGCGTAAGGTTTTTGGTAATATATTCTGTAGGTATTTTTGGTTTTTGCCCTGTTTCCATAAAGTATTCCAGCGTATTTCGGGCAATGAACAGAAGCTGTTTTTTTCTTTATCAGAAAGTGAAAAAGCAGGCTCCTGTGCTGAAATTCGTGTGATTGCTAAACTTTGGTAACCGACCACTTCCTCTTTGTTGCCGTATTTTGAATCACCTGAATTGCGATACATCAGCTTTTCGATGGATACCTGTTTATATTGGGTAAGATGTAGCAAAAGCATCACAGCCCCCTCACCGCACAAACTGGTTGCCAGCCCGGGGATTTTTTATTTTTATTAGCCTGAAGCGTATCCAAAAGGCTTGCCGGGTCATTCTTCAGGATAGCGTCAACCGTATCCTTATCGATAGTTATGGCATCCTGGTAGGCCGGAAAATGAGATAGGTCGGTACTGATAACAAATAAATTTTTTGGGTTAAAGAAAGGTTCCAGGATTTTTGCCATAGCAGCCATGTCTTCTGTGCTGTTATGACCGGTCAGGATAGGGACAATCCGGAATGGGTTTTTTAGTTGAACCTGCAGAAAAGGCAGCTGGACTTCCAGGCTGTGTTCCTGAAGATGTGCTTCGGGTCGGTAGGTGAAAAGTTTATGCGATGCGGTGATTTCAGAGACCAGCTTCGTATTCACCGGGATTTCGCCAAGGGGGGTATGATAAAAATCGCCGGAAAAAACAGAAGCGCCGTGAAAATGGGCATAATGTCCGGGACCTAAGAGAAAAATATTTTCAAATTCAGCCTGCCTGTGAATCATATGAAATGCCTCTGCAGCCACTTGCCCTGAGAAGACGTATCCGGCATGAGCACTATGATAGCGGCCAGATTTTTACATGGATTCGTTGTGGCTTGTTGTAAAAGATGGTTTACTTCACTGTAAAGTGTTTGTCGGTCGGCCGGATAAAACCTGCCTGCCGCTGCTGCTTGTCTTGTAACCATAATTTGATTTATCGTTTGTTTTAAACCAAAGCCTGTTTTTATCTTTATACGTAAAATACGAAAATTTTATGACTTAATGCAAGTTTTTTTGTGAATAATTTGCACAATATAGTCTATTAGGTTGTGTTTTAGCTGTTGTGTAGTTGTAAATGTTTTTTATTTTTGAATTATCGAATATTATAATCTTACCTAAAAGCCAGATTGAGAATGAAAAAATTTTAAGTGTATTTATGTTGACCGCTGCTTTCGCAGGATGTAGCTATTTTCAGACAAAACCTGTTAAGCTTGAAGGGCTGGCACAGGGCACCTATTACAGTATCACTTATTATGATAAACAAAACCAACAACTCGGTGTGGAAATAGATTCGCTGTTACAAGCGTTTGATCTGACGGCGTCGGTATATGTTCCAAATTCTTTGATTTCTAAAATAAATCACAATCAACCTCATGAGCTGAACCAGGTGTTTAAGGATATTTTTATGAAAGGGCAGGAAGTTTCCCGTAAGACTAATGGCGCTTTTGATATGACCGTGATGCCGTTGGTTAATGTCTGGGGTTTTGGTTTTCAAAACAGAGAAGATGTTACACAAACGATGGTGGATAGCCTCCTTGCCTTTGTTGGATATGAACATGTTCGCGTTTCTGATAACCAAGTAATAAAAGATGATTTGCGGGTCATGATCGATTTTAATGCTATTGCGCAGGGATTTTCAGTGGACTTGATTGCCTCATTTCTGGAACAAAAAGGCATCCATAACTACTTAATTGACATTGGAGGAGAGGTTTTCGCCAAAGGACATAAACCCGGTGGAGAATTTTGGCGTGTCGGGATAGAAAAACCTACACAACACAAGGATGATGCGCGAACACTTAAGGCTGTGTTAACTCTGAAGAATAAGGCTTTAGCCACATCGGGAAGCTACCGGAAATATTATGAAAAAAACGGCATGCGCTATTCTCATACAATTAATCCCCAAACCGGATATCCGGTTAATCATTCCTTGCTAAGTGTGTCGGTTATGGCTGAAGATTGCATGTCAGCTGATGCCTATGCTACAGCATTTATGGTTATGGGGCTGGAAAAAGCACGGGATTTTCTTAAAGAAAATCCCGAATTAGAGGCCTATTTTATTTATGCTACACCTGACGGAAAAATCAGCACATGGATGACTGCTGGTATCAGATTGTATCTTGATCAAGAGCTTTGAACCGAAAGGTTGGCGTGTTTTTTTGCACATTGGCGCAAACCCCTCCACTACATCCGCATCCTAAGGGTTCCCCATCGGGCCCTTTGATGCTGGAATTGCACTTCTTTATTTCCACTTCGCGGTTGAACAATAGTTTGATTCCCAAGCCTAAAAACATAAAGGCGATTATGATGAAAACAATTATTAATAACTTTAACATTGTATTGATTTTTTAGATTATGCTGTTAGCATACAAACAGACACGCGCTTTGATTGTTCAACATTTTATAGCCTTTTGAGTTGGGGCAATAGTTTGGACGTTCTTAAATAATCTTTTTCTGCCAAACCAACAAAACCTTTACGGAAAAAAATGAACGTGTTTGTTTTGTCGAGTTTCAGGTTCGACAGTATGTTTTTGTTGGTGGTTTTCCGAAACTGATTGACATAATTGGTAATTTCAGAAATATGAATCGGCTCGTCTGATTTTTAACAAACTCATAGACCAGCTGTTTGATGGTTCCGGTTTTTACTTTATTCCAGGATTTCAGGGCATAGGTGCTTGTTTTACCGATGGCGGTAACGTCGTCAATACTTAAAATGGAAGAGCGAAGCGATTCAATGTTTTGAGGGACTTTAATTTTCAATTTTTTCAGTGAATCGCAGATTTCCTGCAAGGTCAAAGGCCTTTTATGGTCTTCCATAACTTCAATGATGTATTCGGATATTTTCTTAAGTGTGTTTCGCTTGATGTGTAAATAACGATCGCGGTCGTGATAAAGTCCGAATTCTTTGACAACGAGTTTGTCGCAATAGGGTTTGGCCAGTTTGAAAGTCCGCTCATCATTGTCGATGATGTGGTTGTTTATCAGTTCGATATAATCAATCCTGTAATCTTCTTCCACCCGCGCATTGACTTTATCATAGAGGGTTTTATAAAAACCTTCGAAATCAAATTTATATTGGATTTTTCGATTGATGAGAAAATAAATGTTGTGAGGATTGTTGTCATTCAGGAATAGGGGTTTAAACCCGGGATAAAGTTCAGCAAAGGCAAAGGTGTAGAATTTTTGGGTATAATCCAGATATTCATAGCGATTCAGCTTGTTGGCATGCATCTCATCCATGATGATGTAGTTTTTGCCTGAATCTATTTTATAGTCGTAGTAATTGCTGGCAAAATAAAGTTCTTCATTAAAGATATTCAGAATTTCTTTCAGTTTGTTGGGAATGTATAGTGCAATCTGGCGTACTCTTTCGCGGGTGATGCCATAAATATTTCCGATTGACTGAAGGGTCATCCTTTCTTCATTTTTGAAAAAATGAAAATTATGTTGAAAGATAAAATATTCTCTTTCGGTTAGTTCGGCTTTCAGAATTTCTGAAATAAATTTAAAAACCGGAAATCTCCGCAGTAAGAAATATTGTCGGTAAGGTTCTGATGTTTCACTTTTAATATTGTATCGGTTATAGCAATAGAATTTAAGTTTATCAAAAAGATAGTTGTCTTCATCCAAATCCAAATCCGATAAGGAAACCTCATATTCATTGATATACTTTTTTGACATTTCTATCAACTCCTGGTTGGTCTTGTCTCCGCAGTTCTTTACCTGTTTGAATGACCGATTCTTAAAATAGTAGGTAAGAATTTTAAATAAATTATCAAGCGATCCGTTTAAACATACCTTTTTGGTGCGTTCTGAAAGGTTGTTAATAACTTTTAATTCTTCAATGTGATAATTGATCAGCTTACTATTTTTTGGCATTTTATGAGAATTTTACTAATATTAATAACAAAAATACAAAAAACATATGCTTCCGTCAATAGACTTTTTAAAATAATTTGTGTGTTTTTAGCTCAAACGTTTGCGGAGGCTATAATTGAGAAAGCTCATAGCAAGCTATTGCGGTTGCTACAGATGCATTTAACGATTCAGGTTTATTGTTTTTTTGATGGTCAGATAAAGGTATGCTGATTTTGTTGTCTATATATTGATGAAGATATGGAGATAAGCCTTTAGATTCGTTTCCTGTGATTAGGATTTTTGATTTTTTAGATATGTGGGATTTTATAGGTGTTCCTTCCATGTCTAAAGCAAGAATTTCGGTAGTGTTGGGAATTTTTGTCAGGATTTCTGTCAGATTACGATAAAAAACAGTGACCCGGCTCAGTGAACCCATCGTAGCCTGTACTGTTTTCGGATTGTAGGCATCAACCGTATTTTCCGAGCAAATTATGTGTTTGATGCCAAACCAGTCAGCTGTACGAATGATGGTGCCCAGGTTTCCGGGATCGTTCAGGTTATCGAGCATTAAAGTAAGGGGCCCAAGGTGGTTTAAATTTAATTGTCTTTTTGGTATTTCTACAACCGCCATCAGTCCGGGAGGTGTTTTGAGGGTGGTGATACGTTCATACTCTTTTAATTTTGCGTAGAGCAACTCTGTGGTGGCAGGAATGTTAGCAGGTAACGGAATTTCGTTCGTTGTGATGATTTTTTTAACCTTCAGCGGGCTGTGCAGGAAATCAGAAACACTTTTTTCCCCTTCAACAATAAACAAGCCTTCCGACAAGCGAAATTTTTTTTGCCGGAGCGACCTGATAGCTTTTATCTGTTGTTGCGAAATCTGATGTAATACCATGATGTTCTATTTGCCTCAAAAGTAGCAATCAGTTTGACATAAAAAAAGCTGCCAAATCAAAATTCAGCAGCTTTTTGTTTGAATAACTCAGTTTTTATTCTCCAACCACTTCAATTTTGATGGTCGCCTGGATGTCTTTGTATATTTTTACGATGGCTTCGTAACTACCAATTTCTTTGATAGTGTCGCTGTTAATTTCAATTTTTTTCCGGTCGATTTCCATGTTGTGTTGCTCTTTCAGTCCGTCGGAAATCTGTAATGCATTAACAGATCCAAAGATTTTTCCGGAGGTACCTGTTTTTGCGGCTACTTTTACGGTCAAAGGTTCCAGCGCAGCCTTCAAATCTTCTGCCTCATTTCTGAGTTTTTCTTCTTTAAAAGCTTTTTGGCGGAGATTTTCTTCCCTGATTTTTTTGTTGCTGTCGCTGGCAAATATAGCAAATCCTTTGGGTATCAGGTAGTTTCTGGCATAACCCGGTTTTACATTTACCAAATCATTGGCATAGCCAGGTTGGCGATGTCTGTTTTTAAAATAATTTCCATGGTGTCTCCTCCTTATTTTAACAAGTCTGTATTATAGGGTAACAAAGCAAGGTGCCGGGCACGTTTTACGGCCTGGGCAACTTTTTTCTGATATTTGGTAGAAGTTCCGGTTATACGGCGGGGTAATAATTTACCCTGTTCATTGACGAACTTCAACAAAAAGTCAGCATCTTTTATAATCGATATATTTGATGCCTGCCTTCTTGAAACGACAATATTTTTTTCTTTTTTCGTTTCAACATTAATCGGCGTTAAATATTTTATTTCTGTTTGATTGTTAGCCATTTTATTTTCTTTTTGAGGTTATGCATTTGGTGTTTCTTCTGGTTGTTCCTTTTTCTCGGTAGCTTTGTGGCGTTTTTTCTCATTGTAGGCCACGGCATGTTTATCGAGTTTTACGGTTAGAAAACGCATAATACGTTCGTCCCTTTTGAATTCCAGCTCAAGTTCCTGAATAAGTTCGCCTTCGGCAGCAAATTCAAAAAGATGATAGAACCCGGTTGATTTTTTCTGGATGGGATAGCCAGTTTTTTCAATCCCCAATGCTCCTCATGGACCATTTCAGCTTTCTTTTCAGCCAAAAAATCCTTAAATTTTTGAACCGCTTCCTTCATCTGAGCTTCAGACAAAACGGGAGTTAAAATGAAAACGGTTTCATACTGATTTTTCATGTAACTGATTTTTAATTACTTTAATTTGTTTTATTGTTTTTTAAAATGGATTGCAAAAGTATAAAATCTTTTGATTCCTCACAATGAATCTTTTAAATATTCTTTTTTTTGATTTTGAATCATCTAACTGGTCGCAAAATATATTTTTTATCTCTTATGATATAAGTGGCCTGCTTTTCTGATAAAAATATTAAGCATGAGTAATGCTCCTGTTTCAAGTAGTTTTGTTATTTTGCAGCAAAAACCACCTGCTATGCGTATTTTCCTGAATATTATGGTCATGTTGATGTTGTTGCCATGGTCTGCGGCAACAGCTCAGGTGATGCGTGGGTTCACTACAGAGTTGTATCAGAACCAGTCCCTTCCGGAAATGTATGCCACACATCCGGTTTTCCCTTCCTACGACAGTCTGTTTACTCAATACTATAATTATCTACCTGATAATTATCCGGCTGCGCAGTCGTCAGATTCATTCTATCATCATTCTTTTCGATGGGAAGAAGGTGAAAAGCCCTCATTTATTATGGCCCCGATGCTTCATCTCAGCAGCGGCAGCTCCCATCAGGGCGATTTGAGCTTTGATAGCGAAATCGGACTAAAAACTTTTTTCCGCCCGGGACAGGTCTTTTATTCCGGCCTGACTTATACCTGGAAGTTTCGGCGTTCGTTTGAGTATCTTAATGAGTATCAGGAAACACATCGGGTGTTGCCCGGAGAAGGTTTATATTCTCAACAACCTTATGACCAGTTTCAGGGATTTCTCGGCGTTCGTCTTTCAGCCCATTTTCGTTCTTGAAACAGGTTTTGATAAGCACTTTATCGGGAAGGGTGAACGCTCCTTGTTTTTATCTGATGTCGGATATGCCTATCCCTATTTGAAGCTGGATGCCCGGGTTAGCAGCATTCGCTATATTTCGCTATGGATGCAGTTGCGGGATGTACAAAATAAAGCTTTAAAAACTGGTACGATTTTCCGGCCAAATATGTCTCTTTGCATTACCTGAGTTGGAAAATCAGCCAGGTGGTACGGATTGGTTTTTTTGAAGCGATTATCTGGCAGGATGAAGACGCGGATGGCAGGCGTGGGTTTGAAATTAATTATCTGAACCCGGTAATTTTCTTCCGTCCTGTGGAGTTTACTTTGGGTTCGCCCGATAATGCCATGATGGGATTCGATATCTGGCAGGATGAAGACGCGGATGGCAGGCGTGGGTTTGAAATTAATTATCTGAACCCGGTAATTTTCTTCCGTCCTGTGGAGTTTACTTTGGGTTC
>LZCG01000034.1_pt1 | contig 24226 bp, 35 predicted proteins | sample 768541 | NCBI WGS metagenome assembly LZCG01 (sample SAMN05200874, study PRJNA324366) | oil field metagenome | isolation source: sample BH-FW-1 from oil reservoir | place: India: Bombay High | collected 2015-07-11
GAGAGGATCAGGTATCCACCTCGATGTCCTCCTCAGTACCGGGGATCGGCCGCCCGGCCCCGTCTACCCGGGCCAGAGTGACCCCGGCAAGGCGGTCGCTGCCGTGAATCTCGGTGATAGTATGGCTCAGCAGGAGAGGGATATCGTAGTCCTCCAGACACTGGACCACGTTCCTGGTCAGTCCACCGGGGAAGGGTTTCAGTTCGACGACCGCGACGACCTTTGTCCCTTCCAGGTGGAGGCGCCGTGCATGATCAGCCCGATGTCACCAGAGCCGAGGATGAGGGCGCGTCTACCAGGAGGAATCCGTGGATATTCACGAACCTCTGAGCAAGACCGGCGGTGTAGATCCCGGCGGGACGGGGTCCGGGGGCGATCAGACTTCCGAACGGTCGCTCGCGCGCCCCGGTGGCCCAGACCACCGCCTGTGGACGGATCTGCATCACCCCTTCCGGGCTGACTGCCCTGACGAGGGGTCCTTGTGGGACAATGTTGAGAACGCTGCAGCGAGGGACGACACGTGCGCGGGATCGATCCAGTTCCCTCAACAGTCGATGGGCAAATTCGGGACCGGTCAGCTCCTCCCGATATCTGTGGAGGCCGAACCCGGGATGGATACACTGATTCAGTACCCCTCCCGGCTCGTCGTTCCGTTCGAGGAGGAGGTCCTCGCCCCGGCACAGCTGCCGCGGTGGCTGCGGCCATCCCTGCCGCACCGCCACCGATGACTAACACCTCTGTTGCATCTTGCTTCATGGGCGCACCTTCTTTTCACTACTTGACTTTCCCTCCCATGTAATGTGATCTCTTTGGCGGAGATTCCGAGCTCGCGCGCCAGAATCATGAGGATTTGATCCGTGCAAAAGCCTCCTTGACAACGTCCGAACCCGGCGCGGGTGCGGAACTTCACCCCGTCTAGTGCATGCGCCACGCTTGATCGCCTCCACGATCTCCCCCTCGGTCACACGGTTGCACTGGCAGATCACCCGTCCGTAGCGGGGATCATCGCCGATCAACGCTCCCCAGTCCTCCTCCGGGAGCTCGACGGCACGCGGGATCCCTACCCGGGCCGGTCGGAAGGAGGCCTTCTCCGTGAGGTCGAGATCGCACGCCATGACCTCGTGAACGAGGAAGCGGGCGACGGCCGGAGCGGCGGTGAGGCCAGGGGAGCGCATCGCCGCCGCCTGGAAGAATCCCTGCACCTGACTCCCACCGACGAGGAACTCCTTCTCAACAGACTCCGGTCTCAACCCGGCGAAGGTCTTGATAGCGAGAGAGAGGTCGAGGGTTGGGACGAGCCGTCGAGCCTCGTTGATCGTCTCCTCTATCCCGTGTGGAGTCGTCTCGCGCGAGTCTTTCTCCTTGCGGGGAAGGTCCTCCGCTGTCGGGCCGAGGAGGATCCCGCCGTCAACGGTCGGGAGGACCAGGATCCCCTTGGAGGTATTGCGTGGGGTGGGGAAGATCACCGAGTGCACCAGCCCGTCGGCCTTCTTGTCGAGAAGGATGTATTCCCCGCGGCGGGGGAAGAGGGTGGGCTCGGAGAGGCCGACCATTCCTGCGATCCGGTCGGCGAAGAGACCGGCGGCGTTCACCACCGCATCGACAGGATAATCGCCTTGCCGAGTGACGACCGCGGTCACCCGGTTCTCCTCTACGCGGATGTTCGTGATCTCCTCGCCGCGATGAAGGGTGAGGCCGTTTGTGAGGGCGTTCTCCACCGCGGCGATGGCGAGAGCCCACGGTTCGGTGATCCCGACGGTCGGGGACCACAGCCCGGCCTGCACGCGCCGGTCCAGGTTCGGCTCGCGGGCGAGGACCGTCGCACCATCTTGCAGCTCCAGACCCGGAACACCGTTCTCCTCCCCTTGGACGAGCAGTCGTTCCAATACGGGCACCTCTTCCTTGGAGAGAGCGACCGTGTAAGCTCCGACACGGCGAAAGGGGACGTCCAGTTCCCGGGTTAGCGGCTCGTAGAGTGCGTTCCCCTCGACGCAGAAGCGGGCGCGGGTTGATCCTACCGCCTCGTGGAACCCGCCGTGAACGATTGCGGAGTTGGCCTTGGTCACCCCCCATCCGATATCAACCTCCCGCTCGAAGAGGAGGACCTCCGCTTCATACCGGGTGAGCTCGCGCGCGATGAGTGAACCGACGATGCCGGCCCCGATAACAGCGATCCTCATTGCGTCTCCTTTCCCCAGCCTTTCGCCCGTTCTACGGCTCCCTTCCAACCGGAGAGGAGCCGTTCCCGTTCATCTTCCTTCATTGAAGGGGTGTAACGTTGTTCCGTGCGGTAGAGGTTTTGCAAGGCTGTGAAATCCTTCCAGATTCCAACACTGATCCCAGCAGCGAACGCCGCCCCGAGGGCGGTCGTCTCAAGGATCGCCGGTCGGGTGACGGGAATTCCGAGAAGATCACTCTGGAACTGACACAGGAACTCGTTCTTCGCTGCGCCGCCGTCCACGCGGAGCTCGGTCAGGCGAGATCCGGCATCACGTTCCAGAGCGCGCACCACATCGTAGGTCTGATACGCGATCCCCTCGAGGGCTGCGCGCACGATATGTTCCCGTCTCGTTCCCCGTGTGATCCCGATGATCGTCCCGCGGGCGTGCGGGTCCCAGTAGGGGCCCCCAGGCCGGTGAGTGCGGGGACGAAGTAGACCCCGTCGGTGGACGATACCCCCTGGGCGAGGGCGTTCGATTGCGCCGCGTCCTCGATGATCCCCAGTCCGTCCCGCAGCCACTGGATCGCCGCCCCGGCGACGAAGACCGATCCCTCAAGGGCGTAATAAGGGGCCTCATCAGGGGAGGCGTAAGCGATGGTGGTGAGGAGCCCATGCTCGCTCGCGATCGGTCGATGGCCGGTGTTCATGAGGAGGAAGGCGCCGGTTCCCCAGGTCACCTTCGCCTCTCCGTCGGTGAACCCCGCCTGGCCAAAGAGGGCTGCCTGCTGATCCCCGAGGACTCCGGCCACAGGGACCCTCGCCCCGAAGAGATCCGGGTGCGTGTAGCCGAAGATAGATAGGCTCGGCTGTACTTCGGGGAGACAGGTCTCTGTGACGCCAAAAATCGAGAGGAGATCTGAATCGAAGCAACTTTTACGTATGTCGAAGAGCAGGGTTCGGGAGGCGTTGGTGGGATCGGTGGTGTGCACCCCAGCGAGGCGCCAGAGGAGCCACGTATCGACCGTGCCGAAGAGGACCTCACCACGGGCGGCGCGCGCGGACAGGCCAGGGACGTTCTCCAAGAGCCACTCGACCTTGGTTGCGGAGAAGTAGGGATCGATCGGGAGTCCGGTCCGGGCACGGACCAACTTGCCGTTGTCTGAGCCTTGAAGTTCTGCGCAGCGGCCCGCGGTACGACGATCCTGCCAGACGATCGCGGGGTAGACAGGCTTCCCGGTCGACCGGTCCCATACGATGCTCGTCTCGCGCTGGTTTGTGATCCCTATGGCAGCAAGCTCGGTGGGCCGAATCCCCTCGCCGGCGAAGGCCGCGTTAGCTACAGTTAAGGCCGCGGCAAATAGTCTCTCCGGATCTTGCTCCACCCAGCCCGGCTTGGGGTAGGAGAGGGGGATCTCCTGATAAGCGGAACTGATCACTCGGGCATCGCGGTCGAAGAGCACGAACCTCACCCCGCTCGTTCCGATATCGATCGCCCCAATGTAACTTGTCATCGCGCCCCCTTACCGCTATTTTGCGATTAATTGCGTTTGGTTTCGTAAGATTGTACATCAGAGGTACGCCGACGTCAAATTGAGATTCCCTGCGGTCTTGTCACAGGGATTCCTTATACTCCCTCTCCTCACAGGAGAGGAATGAGGTGAAAGAACGAAATTCCTGTTTTGACCTTCAGGACTCTTTAACGTTTCGAGTGGGTAACTAAAGAGAAAGAGAGCAGCAGAGAAAGAGAGCAGCGAATTGAATGATCGGGAGATCGGATGATTGAGAGATTGTTTCACCACGAAGGACCTGTCTGCGTCCGAAGGACAGGCAGGCACGAAGAGCACTTGGGGGGTGTAGTAGCCGGTCCCGTTTACTACACCCCCGAGGTGACATTGAAGTTCAGCAGGAGTCCGAGGCTAGTGCCCGATGTACTTTAATCGCATCGCCAATTACCCGCTTTGATGGCTCATCGCATTCCATTCTTCGCGTCCTTCGTGCTCTTCGTGGTGAATTCTCTTTGACCTCCGGTCTTGCTGCGCAACCGGCAACCGTCAGCAGTCAGCTTTCAGCCATCAGTCGTCAGCTACCAGCTTGTCGCATTTCTCACTCTTTCTCATGACTCATCACTCGTCACCTATCACTGCTTTACGCCTGCCTGTGCCGGTAAGGCAGACAGGTCTTTGCGCGGGGCACTCTAGTATCCGTAGCTACCACTCCTCCTGCCTCGCAGGCGAAACGACAAGGAACCACCTTCAGGACAAAACAGGAATCAGCTAAACTATCTGCCACCTTGTATAAAAATAGTTAATTTCAAAGAATTTCATTATTACAAGTGCGTGAATTTAGAAGGAAAAGGTGTACTCGGTCAGGTCGAGCTCCCTCTGCATCACCTTCAGGTTCTTCTGCAGGTTGGGGTTGACCGGTACCCCTTCTCGGCGAACCTTTCTCTCCATCAACCACTCCTTCTCGCCCGCGGTGTAGATCCGCTCTTCGCCGGGTGCTGTGGAGGAATTTCGCAGGCTGCGCAGGATCGCACCGGTCGTTGCCTTGAACTCGGAAAGAGGGATGAAATGCTCGATGTCGATCGCCAGGAAGAAGTGTCCCAGTCGATGTGGCTGGGGGTTCCCTTCAGCGTCGAAGCCGCTCAAGGCGTGCAAGAACGCTCCCCCTGTAATGCGGCGGAGATAATCTCTACCATCGCGGAGAGTCCGTACCCCTTGTGACCGCCGAGCGTCTCCCCAGCCCCTCCGAGGGGGAGGAGGGCGTACTCCTTCTTCTTCAAGCCCTCGAGTATCGCCTTGGTATCGGTAGCTGATCTTCCGTTTCGATCGATCACCCACCCCGCGGGAGTCGGCTCCTCAGCACGGTCGAGGACTTCGATCTTCCCGCGTTGGGTGATGGAGGTCGCTGCGTCGAATAGGAACGGGAACTCCTCGTCCGTGGGCGCGCCGAACGCGATCGGGTTAGTCCCGAGGAGCGGCTCAACACCGAAGGTAGGGGCGACCGACGGCCGCGCGTTGGTGAACGCCAATCCGATCAACCCCTGCTCGACCGCCATCAGGGCGTAGTAGCCGTCGATCCCGAAGTGGGAGGAGTTGCGTACCGCGACTGACCCCATCCCGTACTCCTTCGCTTTATCGATCGCCATCTGCATGGAACGGGTGGCGATGACGTGTCCCATCCCGTTGTGACCGTCGACCACAGCTGTAGTCGGGCCTTCAGTGACTACTTCAAACCGGGTCGTGGGAGAGAGGATTCCCTGTTTGATCCGGTCATAGTACATCTTGAGGCGACCGACACCGTGGGACTCGATCCCACGCAGATCAGAGGTGATGAGGACCTGAGCACACGTCTTCGCTTCATCCCGTGGTACGCCGAGGGCGGTAAAGACATCGACCATGAACCGTTTAAGGGTCTCAACGGGTATGTACACTGTTTTATGGGCCATCGTTTCCCTCCTAGAGTTTGGGTGAAGGATCAGTCATCTGTGTCTGCTCTGCGAGTCGCTCGTCCAGGTCGGGGAGCTGTGCGATGCTCTCGATCACGTAATCAGGTTGAACAGGTGAGCCGTCGAGGTCCTCCCGTGTGCTGACCCCGGAGAGGGTCAGGATCGCCGTCAGCCCTGCGTTCAATCCCATCGCAACGTCCGTCTCCAGTCGGTCGCCCACCATGCTGCACGCGTAGCGGGAAGACCGAGTCGTTCCAGGGCGGCATCAGTCATGTAGGTGGACGGCTTCCCCACGATCGTCTCCACCTTCCTTTGTGTGGTCGCTTCGAGGGCAGCGATCACCGCCGCGGCATCGGGGATCTCCCTCCATCAACCGGACATGTGCGATCGGGATTGGTGGCGATGAAGTGAGCCTCACGACGGAGCGCCTGGAAGGCGACATTCAGTTTGTGGTAGTCAAACGTGCGATCGAACGCGGCGACGACGTATTCGATCCTCTTTGGGTCGTCCGTCAGCACGAGGTCCGCTGCCCGTAGTTCCGCGAGGAGGGGTTCCTCTCCAACCGCAAAGACCCTGGCACCTGGAGCGTGCGTTGCAAGGTAGCGTGCGAGGACGTACGACGAGTTCACCACATCCTCTTCCACGGTCGGGACCCCAAGCCGCGTGAGCTTCTCCGCGTAATCACCCCGTGACTGGAGCGGTTTATTGGAGAGGAAGACCGTCCTCCTCCCGCGGGCGCGAAGCGTCTCGATTGCCCGAGCAGCCCCTACGATCAACCGCTCTCCAAGGTAGACGGTGCCATCAAGATCGAGGAGATAGCCAACGATTGGGAGAGCTGTTTTTTGTCCCTCTGTCACTGACCCTGCTCCTTCGTGGTTAAAGCCCTTACGGCAATATCGACAAAATCTGTGAACAGACCGTCGACGTCGTAGTTGAAGTAGAACTGCTTCAGTTCCTCTTCCAGACTTGTATACTTTTCCGGGAGTTGATCCTTGCGGAAGGTGTAGGGATGTACTGCTAGACCGCGATCATGCGCCCATCGGATGAACTCTGGGTTTGTCTCGATGATTGTTTTGGACGGCCCGATCGCGTTTGCATAGGTCGTAATTTCGTCAAGAGCAGATTGGGTCCACATATGTGAATACGACCACTTACCGCTGATGAGCTGGACCAGGGGGAGTTTCGCCCCCAATTCGCGCAGCTTCTTCAAGAAGTCGGGCTCGAAGGATTGGACGTACACCTTTGCTTCCGGACCGGTGTAGCCGTACCGACTTAGAACGTCGAGCAGCGCCTTCTCCATCGGTAGCCCTTCCGATGCGTGCCAACTCGGCCGCTTCAGTTCGGGATAGATCCCCACGTTTCGTCCGGTACTGTTGTTGAGTCCTTGAATCAGTTCAATCATCTCCGTGAAGGTAGGAACCTCAACCTTCGATTTCCCAACTGGAAAGCGATCGGGAAAGTACGGCGTGCCGTCTGGTTTGCAACGCTCATGCACGGACAGGGTCTTAATCTCTGTGAGAGTGAAGTCGGCCGCATACCAATGTCCGTCAGAACGATGCCGATCGGGGAAGACCTGCTCCACATCGGTTGTTGGCTCGAGATAGATGTCGTGCAAACAGATAAACTGCGCATCGTTGGTAAGGACTAAGTCCGGCTCAACGTAGTCCGCTCCTAAGGCATACGCAAAAGCATAACCCGCCAGTGTATGCTCGGGAAGATATCCTGCTGCACCGCGATGTCCTATAACAATCTTCTCCTGGGCCAGTCCGAAGACGCCGATCAAGAGCACAATCCCAACGATGAGTAGCGCGCGTTTCAAGATACCCTCCTTAGTTTGTTGTAACGTCGCGTTAGCTTGCTTCATCTGTCTTGGGCGGAGAAACGAGGGGATAGCGGTCCACATTCCCAAACGGAATCTCTCTTATGATGTCTGATATTCCATCTGCGCCGGGTTGACCCTGGTGTATTCCACAAAACTGATCGACCACATCCTCCTCGCCCCAGAAGTTTCCACCCGTTGGATATCCATCATCCCAGCGATTCCCCGCCTCATCGCAGGTCGCAGGGCGAGTGTTATCTAGGAATGCGTTATGAAAGATGGTGTTTCTCTCTGAGGTGTGCACTACCGCAAGCCCCAAATCACAGGTCCGGATAGTGTTACCGGTAATAGTGCAATCAAAGCAATCCCAAAGAAAGATCCCGCGATCCATGTCCTCGACGTAGTTACGTTCTAGATTGTCGCGATGGCAGCTGTCGAGATAGATCCCGTTGCGGCATTTAGCAGCCGTATTGTCTGACAGTGAAGCATTATGACAGCGCCAAAGAAATATTCCATACTCTATCGCACCATCAACTCCATTTCTGGCAACAGTGATTCCATCCGATTCTGTCCCTTCGATTCCGCGGATACAAAGCGTGAATGTGTTTCCGTCGACGATGGCACCGGCGCTTTGATAGATGAAGATCCCCGTCTCAAGATCCGTTAGCAAACAGTTTTCTACTCGGATATGCCTCGATTCTTGCAAGAGTATGCCGGTTCCATGCCGATGATTGCCGATTACGCGACAGTCCCGAATCAGAATGTGAGCAGAGGTTCCCTGGATACGAATTCCGATGCCGTATTGCACATTGATTGTCCAGCCGCTAATCACATAAGGATCGCTAGTCAATCCGGTCCCGGATACAATCCCATTCTCCGCACACAAGTCAGCATCTGAGCGGATGGAGATTGGGTCACGCGCGATCTTCTCTTCCGCAGCAACACCCAACGTCACAGCGATAATTGCGAGGAAGAGAAGAGCCATCAGCACGACACGGAGCTTCGTCATAATCCCTTTTGCGCAAGAAGCTCATCCATTAGGTCAATCAGTTCTTCCTCACGCCCACGCGGGATAAGAGAGGCGGCCGCGTACCCGTGGCAAGCGTCGATCGATCCGCCGATCTTCAGTGCCGCCTCGGGGAGGAGCCAGTCCAGTCCAGGCATCTCTCCAGACACGATCTGTTCTCCCAGCGGAGTGGGGACCCTCATTGAAACCTTGACCAAGTCCCACTCGAACCGTCCCAGTCCCGGGATCTCCTCCGGCATATCCTGGAACCCGGCGATGTACTTGTCGGGGTCCATGAACTCCTCGTCCCTAATATCCATGCAAAACTCACCGATGATCTTCCACCCCCATCGGGGAGAACCCGTCCCCAACGATGAACCACTGGTGATGCGCCGTCTTGCGCAAGCCCCCGTTCTGCAACCGGGAGAACTCGCGCGAGAAACGCTCTTCCTTGAGGGAGTTGAGCTCGGATAGCTTCTGTTTGTACTCCGTGCTCGGCCCGTTTAAGCAGGTGCGTACCCCCACTTCCGGGCCACCGAGGGCGTAACCGGCCGCCCCCAGGGTGGTGAGCGACTTGGCAAACGGGGTGAGCGGCATCTCACTTCCGAAGTGGGTCAGGGTGTAGACCTCGCACCCGTCCTCCTCGCTAATGAGAATGTCACCGCAAGAGACAGCGTCTATCAGCGCTTCACGGTTCTCCCCGACGAGCTGACCACTACGATCGTGGGAATCGCCGATCGCTCCGATCACCCCCAGGTAGCGCAGATCGACGTTTTTCTCGTCGAGGGCGGTGGCGAAGATGGTCGCTGCGGTGGCGGCAGAGATCGCTTCTTCACCGGACAGGCCGAACCGCTCGGTCGACAGGTTCAGCACCTGCGCGGATGTCGATTCCTCTGCTGGGTGGTGATCGAGGATGAGGGTGAACGACCGGTCGCGGTTAAGCTCGCAGATGACCGGAGCGGCGCGACGGCGAGGTCGGTGTACACCACTGGGTGTCCGGCGGCACGATCGTGAATCCGCCCGACGATCGGGGGATGGATCCGTTCGAGCGCGATCCGTTCCACCTTGAACCCAGCGCGGGAAAGGCAGATTCGAGAATCGCCCCCGCGGTGAGTCCATCGGCGTCGTTGTGATGCACCAGGGTCACTTCACGCCCGGCGGCACGCAGCTTCGATATTCCGTCCTTCAACGCCTCAATGTACGTAGTCTTGCTCATCTTACTCTTCCTCCATTGCCAAGATGTCAATCACTGACTCGAACGCGAAAGCGGGGGATATCCCGAGTGACCTCAGTTTTTCTTCGGTCATCGCCCCGGAACGGACAAAGATCGTCGTCATGTTCATCCCCTGTCCGGCGAGCATGTCGGTATCCATGTCCCCCACGATGGCGCAGTCCTTTCCATCGAGCCCCAGGCGGTTGAGAGCGATCTTTACGATGTATGGGGATGGCTTTCCGATAATTGCGTCCGGTTCGCGATCGACCATGTACGACAGGGCCCCGATCACCGCCCCCGTCCCTGGGATCACCCCGTCCTTGGCCGGAAAGATCCGGTCGGGATTGGTCGCCACGAACTTGGCGTTGGCGTGGTACAGCGCACGCAGCGCCCCCGTGATCCGTTCCCCGTTCTCCGGGGTGAGTTGACCCTTTCCGTTGAACGCCGAGCCGACAATGACATACTCCGCAGTGAACGGATCGTCGACCAGATGGAGGCCGGCCAGCTCCAGCTCCCGGCGCAGCCCCGGTGCTCCCACCATGTACACCCTTGCCCCTGCCTGTTCATTGGCCACGTAGCGGGCGGTGGCGTAGGTGGACAGGACAAGGTCTTCCGCGGTCACCGGGATCCCCAGGCGGGTAAACTTGGCGATGTACTCCTCGCGGGATTTAGTGGAGTTGTTGGAGATGAAGATCACACTCTTCCCGCCGCGGCGCAGCCGTTCGATCGCTTCCGGGGCGCGGGGATGATCTCCTCTCCCCGGCAGAGGACACCATCCACATCGAAGACGAAGCCTGGCAGCGCTTGAGTGGATGCTCGGCTGAAGCCTGGCAAGCGCTTCTTTATCCGGATACCAATCTGTCATGTCATACCTCCGACGTTCTTTGCTATAGAATGATGTTCTTGTGATCGTTGCAACAAACGCAACAGTTGGTCTGGGTGGTCGGTGATGATCCCGTCCCACCCCATTTGGTAAACCGTTCCATCCACTCCTCGTGATTCACCACCCACGGGTAGATCGCGAGACCGTTCTGATGAGCTTCTGCAACTAAACCTGGAGTGGTCTGTGCCCAGTGAGGGAGGATCGCCTCCGGGGCGAGTGCCTGCACCTCCTGCCAGAGGTTCAACCACTCACCAGCATACAGCATTCCGATGCGTGCCTCCGGCGCGATCTCGTGTAAGTTGCGAACGGTCCGATGATCAAAGGAGATAACAAGTGTCCAAAGAAAGGCGTGGTAATCTTCCAGAATCCTGGCAAGTCGCTCCTCAATCCAGGCGTAACGATCGAGCTCGTGCCGGGTTCTCTTGACCTCTAGGACAAGTTCGACCCGTCCTGCGAGTAGATCGAGTGCTCCTCTAGAAGGAGGATGTGTTCCCCTGCAAATTTCGGGGAGACGCGACTCCCGATCTCCAATGATTGCAATTCGCTACTTGTGAGGGACATTGTCCAACCGGTGTGCCCAGTGAGGCGGGTGATCTCCGCATCGTGGAACAGGACAAATCTGTGGTCAGCTGTCGGCCAGATATCAACCTCGACTGCGTCAACACCTAGCGCCATGGCCTGTTTCAAACTGGCATGGGTATTCTCGGGGGCGGACTTCCCGCCCCCTTTATGTCCGATAGTTTTCACTTCTCCTCCGTGAGGGCGAAGCCGCGCATGAACTGCTCTTGCAGGAGGATAAACATAATGAGAGGCGGGAGGATGGTGATCACCACTCCTGCCATGGAAACCCCCCAGTTCACCATCCCTTCTGGACCAGCGACGGTGAGCTTCTTCACCCCCATCTGGATCATCTGGTTCTCGTTGGAGCTGATGATGATCAGCGGCCACAGGTACTGATTCCAGAGATACACGAACTCGATCACGGCCATCGCCCCGATGGTGTTCATCGACATGGGGACCAGAATCTGCCATAGGAAACGCAGCGGGCCAACACCGTCCACGCGGGCGGCGTCCACGAGCGAAGTTGGGATAGACATGAAGTGCTGGCGGAAGAGGAACGTCCCTGTAGCCGAGGCTAAGAATGGGACCGTCAGCGCCCAGAAGGTGTCCCCCCAACCGAGCTTAGAGACGAGGTCGAACAATGGAACAATCCGTACCGGGACAGGCATCATCAAGGTCACCAGGATGAAGATGAAGATCAATCCCTTGAAGCGAAAGTTGAAGTACACCAATGCAAGGGCAGCAAAGAGGGAGAGGATCGTCTTGCCTATCATCACGGATATGGCGACACCGAATGTATTTGCCATCAGGCGACCAAGGTTATAGCGTTCCCATGCCACTTTGTAGTTCTCTGGGGCTGAACTTCCGATAACAAACTTGGGAGGGTAAGAGCGGATCTGGGCCGTGCTCTGCGTGCTCTTGATAAGCGCGAAGATGATCGGCGACGCGATTAGAAGCGCGGTCAACAGAAGAGTAATGTGAGTTGACACAGTGGATGCTTTGCGCCTTAGGAAATACCAGTCTGGTGAGTTTCTCCTAGCCGCCATAGTGCACCTTCCTTCCCGTGGTTCGGAACTGAATAAGGGTGAGCCCAACGACCATGATGAATAGAATGACGGACTGGGCAGACGCCATGCCCCACTTGTTGTGTTGGAACGCATCACGGTACAAGTTGTAAATGAGGATGTTCGTTGCTCCCGCCGGTCCTCCCTTAGTTAAGACATCGATGAGACCGAACACATTGAAGAAAGCGTAGATTATGTTCATGATCAAAAGGAAGAAGGCAGTTGGGGACAACAAGGGAAGGGTAATCCGCCAGAAGCATCGCCACGACCCGGCTCCATCGATTCGCGCTGCCTCGATCACCTGACCTGGCACATTCTGCAAACCTGCCAAGAAGAACACTATGTTGTACCCCAGGTTCTTCCACACCGCAGCAGTGACCACCAGGAAGACGGCGAGATGAGGGTCCGTCACCCAATCGGGAGAGATCCCGATGGTCCGTTCCAGAACGTAGTTCACCACCCCGGCTGTTGGATTGAACAGGAACAACCAGATCGTTCCTGCAGCCGCCGGAGAGAGCGCATATGGCCAGATGAGAGCAGCCCGATAGATGCGCGCTCCACGAACCTTTCGATTGGCGAGTAGCGCGATGGCCAGGGAGAAGGAAAGCCCGAGAAGGACAACCCCGCCAGCAAAGACAACGCTAATCCACAGGCTGTGCAGGTAGTCCGACGAGGTGAACAGGCGAACATAATTCTGAAACCCCACATACATGGTACGCAGTCCCATGAACGCTGCCCTAAAAAGGCTCCAGCTGAAGCTCTGTGCCACCGGGTAGTACAGAAACATCCCGCAAACGACCAGAGTGGGAAGGAGGACGAACAGTGGGAACCACTTATTCGGAAACTTACTCTCCATGAATCTCCTCTTTTTTAAGAACCAGAATAGAAGGGAGCCTCAACGAGGCTCCCTTCTTTATTGTCTTGATTAGCCGCCCATCAACTCGCGATAGTCCGCAAGAGCTTGATCGATCTTCTCCTTGGCGGTGGTCAGCGCCTTAACTACTGGGGTTCCGCCGTAGATTGCTTCCGCGGCGTCCTCGATGTACGTCCGCGCCTCAGGGAAGACTCCCATCAGAGCGCCCTGCGTGGCGGTGATGAGTTGGGTCTCTGCCAGCTGGTCGGCAGCGGTCCGATAATTGGGGTGCAGCTGATACCAACCCTCTAGGTCGAGCGCATGGAGTGAGGTCTTGCGCAACGCGAAGTATCCGGTCCCCTGATGCCACTCGATATCTTGCGAGACCTGCGACATGTAGACCACGAACTCGGTCGCTGCCTTCAGTTCCGCATCCGGATGATCCTTGGTCACCCACAGGACCCGCCGCCGATGACCACGCCGTGGCGCTCGTAGTCCGACGGGACCGGCATGAATGCCGTGCCGACCTCCCATCCTCCTTCAAACGCCGCGTTCTGGGTCAGATTGACGTCTGAGGTAGAAGAGATCAGCATTGCGCAGCGCTGGGTAACAAAGTTCTGTCGCGCTTGGGCCCAGTTCTCCCGTCCGGGGTTGATCCAGACTCCTTCGTCGTAGAGTTGCTTCCACCACTCCATGATCTTGATCGCCGCTGGATCGAGGAGGTTGATCTCCGTGGCGTAACCGGCGCGACCGTTTTCGTTGTTCACCAGGTCTGCCCCCAGCTCCGCCATCCACTGCTCGAAGAACCAGGAGTGCATCGGCCAAGTGATGCCAGCTTCTGCCACTCCTGCATCCATGAGCTTGTGCCCAATCCTGAGAATGTCCTCGAACGTCGGCTCGCGTGGCATAGTCTCGCCGACCTTGTCGAGAAGGGTCTTGTTGTAGTAGAGAATGGAGTTCGACGAGTTCCACGGGAAGGAGACCTGTCGGCCGTTTACTCGGTAATAGTTGAGCGCTGGGTCGATGTAGTCGCTCCATGGGATGATGATGTCGTATTGGTCAATCAGATCCTCCGCCACAGCGAAGATTCCCATATCGAGGAGCTGCTGCGTCCCCACCTCAAACGAGTGGAGCACATGGGGGGCGTTCCCGGCGCGGGCCGCTGCCTGTGCCGCATTCAGCGTATCCCGATAGGACCCCTTATATTCCGCAATTACTTCGATTCCGGGGTGGGTGAGGTTGAAATCATCCACCATGCGCTGGATCAGCGCCTCGCGCGTTCCACTCATCGCATGCCAGAAGATGATCTGTGTCTTCTCCTGTGCGATTGCCAGCCCTGACACCACTAAAAGTGCCAGCATCGTAAGCACTAAAATGCGTTTCACTTTGCGCCTCCTTTTGATAAACACTACAGTCAATCTCCGTCTGCGCTACAAATCTGCTCGCTGTTCCCACCTCCTTTTATACGGTAACGGTGTAAAGCTCCACATCCAAGTCGGCTAGGGACCTGCGGAAGCGTGACTCCAACCCATCATCCGTGATGATGACATCGATATCGGAGACATCCGCAATCTTGCCGTGGGCGACAACCCCGAACTTCGTATGGTCGGCCACGATAACCGTTCGTTGAGAGTGCTTGATGACCTCCGCGGCTGTCTCTGACTCCTCCAGGGAGGGGATCGTCAATCCGTGTTCGAGCGATATTCCGTTTGCACCGAGAAATGCCAGGTCAAAGTAGATCCCCTGAAGCGCCTGGTGGGCCAGTCGGCCGACCATCGCTAGGGAGACCGCGCGCAGGTGTCCGCCGATCACAAAGACCTCCGCTTGCGGAAGGTGGTCGACCTCGAGGGCGTGATTGAGTGCGTTGGTGAAGATATGAAATCGCCGATCTTGAGGGAGATGCTTGATGATCTGCATCGTGGTTGTTCCGTTACCGATGAAGACAGCCATCCCCTCCTCGATGAGGGTCGCCGCTTGTTGACCGATCCGCTCCTTTTCGGCCCTGTTCAGGCTGGCTTTGTCCTGGTAGGAGGGTTCGGTGGTCAACCATTCCGGCACGATCGCCCCGCCGTGGATACGCACCAGTTGCCCCTGCTCGGCAAGAGCATTGAGATCGTTACGGATCGTCATCGTCGAGACGGAGAATGCCTCCGAGAGTTCCGAGGTCTTTACTACCTTGCGCGATTGAAGCTGCTCCATGATCAACCGCCGCCGGTGACCGGTCAGCACATGTTGTTGATTCATTTTCTTTCCTTGCGCTTCCATGCGAAAGCTAGTATATACGAAAAAGTTTCCCTGTCAAGTGGGTGGAAGAAGGAGCGGTATTCGACCTGAGGGGCGTTGAGAAAGGAAGGTGTAAACGTCATTTCGTTCTTTCACCTCACCCCAGACCTCTCCTGTGAGGAGAGGGCGTCTTAAGGCTTCCCTGTGACAAGACCGCAGGGAATCTCAAGTTGAGAGGAGTTTCGGGGAGAGGAGAGAGGGGGAAGCGCTCCTCTCTCCAGCCGCGAGTGTAGCTAGTTACTCAGCAGCTTCGCTCGGCGGGGGAGCGATGTGCCCTTCGCGCATTAAGATCTTCGTCTCTTGTTGCGCGTGACTGATCTTCTCCTCGGCCTCGTGACGCAGTTCCTCTTTTGAGAGGACCCGGCGGGCGATCCCCTGTTCGATCGCCTTCAGTCCCACAGCGACCGCCTCATTGATGAACACCTCGGTCTCCATCATCGTGGGGACGATGTACTCCTCACTCAACCCCTTCTTCTCAGCGGTCTCAGCGATAGCGTAGGCGGCGGCAATCGCCATCTCATCGGTGATCGTCTTGGCGAAGACGTCGAGGGTTCCGCGGAAGATACCCGGGAAGCCGATCGAATTGTTCACCTGGTTGGGAAAGTCGGAGCGACCGGTCCCCACGATCCGCACCCCGGCCTCTTTCGCCTCCCACGGCCAGATTTCGGGGACAGGGTTCGCCATGATGAACGCGATCGCGTCCTTGTTCATCGCGCGGAGCCACTCCTTCTTGATCGTTCCAGGCCCGGGCTTGGAGGCGGCGATCAAGACGTCGGTCCCTTCGATCGCTGTTGCCGCATCACCGGTGCGCCCCTCGGCGTTCGTCTCGCACGCATACTTCCACTTGTAGGGGTTCTTATCCTTGTTCTTCTCTAGGTCTTCGCGCCCAGGATGGAGGATCCCCTTGCTATCTACAAGGATCAGGTTCCCTGCCGGGACACCGGCACGGAGAAGGATGCGGACAAAGGCGATATTCGCTGACCCGGTACCGATCACGCAGTAGGTCACCTTCTCCATCGTCTTGCCGACCACTTTCAGGGCGTTTATCACCCCGGCGAGGGTGATCGATGCGGTCCCCTGCTGATCGTCGTGCCAGACCGGGATGTCGAGTTCTGCGCGCAATCGATCGAGGATATAGAAGCACTTGGGGTTGCTGAGATCCTCCAGGTTGATCCCGCCGAACCCTGGGGCGATCCACTTGACCGCCTTGATGATCTCATCGGGATCCTGCGTATCGAGCATGATCGGAAAGGCTCCCACTCCACCCAAGTACTTGAAGAGGAGCGCCTTCCCTTCCATCACCGGAAGCCCGGCGTGAGGTCCGATGTTCCCCAGTCCGAGGACACGCGAGCCGTCGGAGACAACGGCGACGGTGTTGGCCTTGTTTGTATAATCGAAGACTTTGCTTGGATCGGCCTCGATCTCGCGACAGGGCGCGGCAACCCCTGGCGTGTACCAGATCCCAAAGTCGTCTACGCTTGTGACGGCGCACTTGAGCGTGGTCTCTATCTTCCCCGATAGAAGGCGTGCCAGCCTGGAGCCTTCTTCCCCGGGACCTTTGCCCGTGCCAGTCGTTCCTCCCCAGAGAGCTGCTTCTTCTCATCCATGGTTCACCTTCCTTTGTTTATTGCGATCAAATACACAATCTGATGCTACACCCGTTTAACACCTCAGTGCATTCCTTATTCAGCGAGCAACTGATCGGAAGACGAGATGTTAAAATCACTCAATCACTAAGTCGTTAAATCTTTCAATCTCCTTCTCAATTTGCGCCTCAATCGCACGCCTCCTGTCGGCGATCCGCACTGAAAGCTCAGAATACAGGTTTCCCCCGGTGCTGTCCATGGTGACGAGGAGCGGGCCGAAGCGTTTTACGCTGAAGATCCAGACCGCTTCCGGCACTCCCAGTTCCTCCAACCAAAAGACTCCCGTGACTCGATCGATCGCCTCAGCGGCCAGGGCACCGGCTCCGCCGGTATAGTGAGTGTAGTACGGCTCCTTCGCGCTTAAGCACCGCCTGTGTCGCCTGTCCCATCCCCCCTTTGCCGATGATGATCTTGGTCTCGAAGAGGGAAATAAAGTGGGCCTCGAACGGCTCCATGCGCATGCTCGTCGTTGGTCCGGCGGCGATTACCCGCCAGCCACCCGCTTTCTTCTTCACCAAGGGTCCGCAGTGAAAGAGAGCCATCTGCGCCGGATCGAACGGGATCTTCTCCCCCCTCGCAGAGAGGTCCAGCAACAGTCGGTGCGCCGCATCGCGGGCGGTGAAGATCCGCCCGGTGAGGTAGAGGAGATCCCCCACGCGCAGCTCACGCACGAGGTTGGGAGGAGCGGGGAGGAGGATCTCTCGTTCCATTTCAGGTGACCTCGATCGGGCCGTCTGCCGCGATGTGGATCTGGGCCCGGCGATCGGCCCAGCACTGCATAGCGATCCCTACCGGGAGGGAGGCAGGGTGACGGAAGGCATACTCAATATGCACCGCCAGCGCGGTGGTTTTCCCTCCGAGGCCCATCGGCCCGACCCCACTCATATTGATCAGATCGAGGAGTTCCTCCTCGAGCGCGGCCACATCCGGCTTTGAGTGATGACTGCCGACCTCGCGCAAGATAGCACGCTTGGCGAGCTTCATCGCGGTGTCTGCCCCACCGCCGATCCCCACCCCGACGATCGTCGGGGGGCAGGGAGCTCCTCTACACGATATGACGTGATCGACGACCGCTCGCTCGATTCCGGGGATCCCATCACCCGGGGTGAGCATCTTCAGGGCGCAGCAGTTCTCACTCCCGCCCCTTTCGGAAGGAGGTCGATCGTGATCTCGTCCCCTTCGGTGAGTTCCCACTCAATCAGCGGCATGAACCGCCCCAGGTTGTTCCCGGGGTTCATGCCGGTGAACGGATCGACCGTGTTCGGACGGAGAGGGATCGTACCGGTCGCCTCCGCGACCGCGGCTGCGATCAGTTCAGGGAGGCCCCGGAGGTAGCGGCTCTCCACCCCGGCCCTGATAAAGAAGGTCTGAATTCCCGTGTCCTGGCAAAGGGGGATTGCTCCCGCGCGGGCGATCTCGATGTTCTTCAAGATCGCCTCGAGCTGTGACCGGGCGCGTTCTTCCTCCTCTGCTTCTTGGGCCCGTTTGAGAGCGGCTACGACATCTGGAGGAAGGACGGTGACAGCCTTTTTTATCGCCGCAACGAGAGCGGTCTTCAACGTTTCTCTCCTCAAAAGACTCTCACCCTCCGTTTTCCGCTAAGGTTTCTATACGCTCCATATAAAGTATGGGAGCGTGCCAGCGCGGTCAAGGAGAGATCATCGATCGCGGCCGCTCTTAAAGGGTCCCTTTCGCGTTGATTTCACTTCCGCTGCCGGGTAACGTAACCCAACCGAGATGGAAAAGCGAGCGAGGATCTGCGTCCGGGGAGTGGTGCAGGGGGTCGGTTTCAGGCCCTTTGTCTATCGGCTGGCGCACGAACAGAACCTGACCGGGTGGGTGCGAAATACGTCCGGGAGTGTCGAGATCGAGGCGGAGGGGGATGAAGATGCCCTCGCCGATTTCCTCGCCGCGCTTAAGCGTGAGGCCCCTCCCCGCTCACGGGTTGAGACGATTGAAGCAAGCTACCACCCTGTCGAAGGGGACACCGATTTCGTCATCAGGGAGAGTCACAGCCACAAGGGTGCACGCCAGCTGATCTCACCGGACATCGCGACCTGTGAGGACTGCAAACGGGAGATCTTCTCTTCGGAGAATCGTCGCTTTGCCTATCCATTCACCAACTGCACAAACTGCGGTCCCCGGTTTACGATCATCGAGGATATCCCCTACGATCGCGCCAAGACAACGATGAGTGCGTTTATCATGTGTTCTTCTTGCCAACAGGAGTACGATGACCCTCTAGATCGAAGGTTCCATGCGCAGCCCAATGCGTGCTCTGCGTGTGGCCCCGCACTCAAGCTCGTCGATCGCGACGGGGCTCCCCTTCCCTGCGAGGATCCTCTAGGAACCGTGAGTAGGTTGTTAAGGGAGGGGAACGTCATCGCTGTAAAGGGGTTGGGGGATTTCATCTCGTCTGTGATGCGACCGATGAGGCGGCGGTAAACCTTCTTCGAGAAAGGAAGAAGCGTCCATCGAAGCCGTTGGCGGTGATGATCGGGACCCTGGCCGAGGCCGAGGAACACTGCACAATCACCCAAAAGGAGCGGGAACTCCTCTCCTCCCCGGAGGCCCCGATCGTCCTTCTGCGCTGGAAGAAAGAACGCTCTCGAATCTCTTCCGCGGTCGCCCCGAAGCAGAGATTCCTTGGGGTTATGCTCCCCTATACCCCCCTTCACCACATCCTTTTGCGCAAGGCGGGGATCCCGCTGGTGATGACAAGCGGAAACTTAAGCGGCGAACCGTTGGTGAAGGGAAACGAGGAGGCGTTGGAGAAGCTTCGGGGGGTAGCTGACTTTTTCTTGCTTCATAACAGGGAGATCCATACACGCTGTGATGACAGCGTCTGCCTGGTGGAAGAGGTCCCGCGGGTCGTGCGCCGGGCCCGTGGTTACGCCCCGGATCCGATTCACCTTCCATTTAAGTCGATGCCGGTCCTTGCCAGCGGCGCTGAGTTCAAGAACACGATCTGCCTCGCCAAGGATGAGCACGCCTTCTTGAGCCAGCACATCGGTGATATGGGGAATGAAGAGACTCTCGAACACTTCTACGGTACGATCGGGCTTTACGAGCATCTTTTTCGCATCGATCCGGAGATCATCGTCTGTGATATGCACCCAGACTATACTTCCTCAAAGGCGGCCCGCGAACTTGCGTCCAAGCGAGGTCTCCAATGTGTCACGGTGCAGCACCACCATGCCCATATTGTCAGCGGCCTGGTCGATAATGGGATTGAAGGGCCGGTGATCGGAGTGGCGTTCGATGGGACGGGGTACGGGACCGACGGGGCGATCTGGGGAGGGGAGTTCCTACTCGCTGATTTCCACACCTTCGAACGGGTCGCTCACCTGGAGTACGTTCCCATACCCGGCGGAGAGGCGGCGATCAAAAAGCCGTATCGCATGGCCCTGAGTTACCTTTACACCCTCCTTGGCGAAGACGTCTCCCTGGAGGGCCTTCCCCTCCAGGAGATCGACCCGGTCGAGCGCAACGTGATCGTGAAGCAACTACGAAAGGGGATCAACGCCCCTCTCACCTCCTCGGCCGGGAGACTCTTCGATGCCGTCTCGGCACTTCTCGGGGTGCAAAGCGAGATCGACTACGATGCGCAGGCAGCGATCGAGCTCGAAATGCTGGCTTGGGGGGAGGCGTGCGAAACCGGTCTCTACCCCCTCTCGATCGATGAGGAGGGATCGAGCCGGGTGGTGCGGCTAGGAGGGCTCTTCTCAGCGATCACGCAAGACGTGAGGAAAGGTGTATCCCCTGCTACAATAGCATACGGGTTTCACCGGACGATCGCCGATGGAATAGCGCGCGTGTGCGCCTCGATCGCAAAGGAACGAGGGATAGACCGCGTGCTCCTAAGCGGTGGGGTCTTCCAGAATCGGCTCCTCCTGCGGTTGACGATGACCACCATCGAACGAGAGGGGCTGCGGGTCTTCACCCACAGGTGCGTCCCAGGAAACGACGGAGGGATCTCCTTGGGTCAGGCGGTGGTCGCCCATTTTGCTTCTGCTTAAGAGGAGGATAGAGAGAGATGTGTGTCGCCGTACCAGCGCTCGTTAAGTCTATCGAAGGGACCCTGGCTAAGGTTGAGATCGGAGGGATCAGCCGTGAGGTGAGCCTCCGACTCACCCCCGAGGCGAGGTGGGGGATTACGTCATCGTCCACACCGGCTATGCGATCAACGTCCTCGACCAACAGGAGGGCGAGGAGACGCTGCGGTTATTTGAGGAGATCGCAAGGACAGCTGCGGGGGAGCGTTGAAGTTTATTTCTGAATACAGGCAGGCCGATCTGGCCCGTGGATTGCTCGCGAGGATCGATCACCGCTCGAAGAGACCGGTGCGGTTCATGGAGTTCTGCGGCGGGCACACGGTGACGATCTTCCGCTATGGAATCCGTCAAGCACTGCCGGAGACGATCACGATGCTCTCCGGTCCGGGCTGTCCGATCTGCGTCACGGCGAACGCGGATCTCGATAAGGCGATTGCATTGGCCCGGGTCCCGGGGCTTGTCATCGCCACCTTCGGTGACGCGCTCAAGGTCCCGGGGAGCCGTTCGAGCCTGCAGGCGGCGAGGGCCGAAGGAGCGGACGTGCGCATCGTCTATTCCACCCTGGACGCCCTCAGGATCGCCAAGGAGAACCCTGAAAAGCGGGTGGTCTTCCTCGGGATCGGTTTCGAGACAACCGCCCCCACTATTGCCGCCTCCGTTCTCCAAGCGGAGGAGGAGGGACTCACAAACTACTCCGTCCTCTCCTTGCACAAGCTATGCCCTCCGGTGATCAAGGCCCTCCTCGATTCCGGCGAGGTCGCCCTCGATGGTTCATCTGCCCGGGGCACGTCTCGGCCGTCACCGGATCGCAGGCCTGGGAGTTCATCGCGCGGGATTACGGGATCTCCTGCGTCGTCGCGGGATTTGAGCCGTTGGATGTCCTACAATCTGTCGATATGCTGGTCGCCCAGGTGGAACGCGGGGAGCCAAGGGTCGAGATCGCCTACCGCAGAGGGGTGCAGCCCGCGGGGAACACCGAAGCGCTGCGATTGATGGACAAGGTCTTTGATCCTTGCCCTGCGGATTGGCGGGGGATGGGGACGATCCCCGATAGTGGACTGAAGCTCAAGGGGAAGTACCAGCGCTTCGATGCCGAGATGGTCTTCGACATCGATCCCGGTCCGACGCGGGAACCCGATGGATGCATCTGCGGGAGATCCTAAAAGGGGTAAAGACGCCTCACGACTGTCCGCTCTTCGGGAAGACCTGTACCCCTGAGGAGCCGGTCGGCCCGTGTATGGTCTCCTCCGAAGGGAGCTGTTCCACCTATTACCGTTACGGAGGGAGCTTTGAACGATAGGATCCTGTTAGCACACGGAAGCGGAGGGAGACTGGCACACCGACTGGTGGAGGAATATCTCGTAAAACCCCTTTCCAATCCCGTGCTTGCCCGGTTGGACGATTCCGCCGTGGTCGATTTTGCTGGAAGGTTGGCCTTCACCACTGACAGCTATGTGGTGAATCCGATCTTCTTTCCGGGCGGTGATATCGGAAGACTCGCGGTCTGCGGGACGACGAACGACCTTGCGATGTCCGGGGCCCGCCCTCTGTACCTATCGCTCTCTCTCATCATCGAGGAGGGGTTCCCCCTGACGGATCTCGCTCGAATCCTCTCTTCGATCCGTGAGACAGCGGAGGAGGCGGGGGTGAAGATCATCACCGGGGATACCAAGGTGGTAGAACGCGGGAGTGTTGACAAGCTGTATATCAACACCGCCGGCGTCGGCATTGTCCCTGTGGGAGTCGCTCTCTCCGGCGGGAATGCGCAGCCAGGGGATAAGATCCTCCTCTCAGGGCCGATCGGGGACCACGGGATCGCCGTGATGAGCGAGCGGGAGGGCTTGCGCTTCTCCACGAAACTGCGGAGTGACTGTGCTCCGCTGTGCGGGTTGGTCTCGGAGATGCTTGCAGTGAGTTCGCAGATCCATTGCTTGCGTGACCCGACGCGCGGAGGATTGGCGACCACGCTCAACGAACTGGCAGAGCAATCACGAGTGAGGATCATGATCGAGGAGGAGAGGATCCCGGTGCACGACGAGGTCCTTGCCGCTTGCGAGATGCTTGGATTCGATCCTCTCTACGTGGCGAACGAGGGGAGACTCGTCGCTCTGGTCGCTGCATCCGATGCCGAAAGGGTCCTTGAGACGATGCGGAAGAGCAAGTACGGTGTGGAGGCGGTTCTCATCGGTGAAGTGAGGGAGGAAGGGGAACCCCGCGTGGTGATGAGGACGTCCCTCGGAACGTCCCGGCTGATCGATATGCTGACCGGCGATCTCCTCCCAAGGATCTGTTAAGGATGCACGAGCTCTCCATCACGCAGACCCTCCTTGACCTTGTACTCGAACAGGCAAAGGAGAATGAGGCACAAAGGGTCGAGCGGATCCATCTCTCATCGGGGAGATGACCGGGGTTGTCGATGACTGCGTGCGGTTCTACTTCGAGCTCTTAAGCAAGGGGACCGTCGCAGAAGGGGCGGGGCTTTCGATGAGGCGGATCCCCGCAACGGCCCGCTGTCGTGAGTGTGGCGAGCGGTTCTCATTCAAGGAGTTCGAGTGGATCTGTCCTCGCTGTGGGGCGGCTCGTCTGGAGATTATAGAGGGTAAAGAGCTGTATCTAGAAAGCCTAGAGGTGATATAATGGAGATAAAGGTCCTAAAGAACATCTTAAGCGCGAACGACCAACGGGCAAAGGAGAACCACGAACTGTTCGATCGAGAGAAGGTCTTCGCGGTGAACATCACGGCCTCACCCGGCGCCGGGAAGACGAGCCTCATCATGGCGACGATCAAGGCGCTCAAGGAGGAGTGGAGGATCGGGGTCGTGGAGGGGGATGTAAGTTCGTCGATCGACGCGGAGACGGTGGGGAAAGAGGGGATCCCTGTCGTTCAGATCAACACCGGGGGGGCCTGCCACCTCGATGCAACGATGCTCGCGAACGCCTTTTCTAGTCTTCCTCTTCAAGATCTTGACCTTCTCTTGATCGAGAACGTGGGGAACCTGATCTGTCCGGCTGCGTTCGCCCTCGGGGAGAACCGGAACGTCCTCGTGGCAAGCGTCCCGGAGGGGGACGATAAACCGTACAAATACCCAGTGATGTTCAGCAAGGCGGACCTTGTCGTGCTGAGCAAGGTCGATCTTCTGCCGTATGTCCCTTCGAGCGTGAGAGGTTCACAGAAGCGGTGAGAGGGATCAACGAGAAGGCGAAGATCATCGAGATCTCGTGATAAGACAGGAG
>LZCG01000035.1_pt1 | contig 24152 bp, 24 predicted proteins | sample 768541 | NCBI WGS metagenome assembly LZCG01 (sample SAMN05200874, study PRJNA324366) | oil field metagenome | isolation source: sample BH-FW-1 from oil reservoir | place: India: Bombay High | collected 2015-07-11
ACTAATTTTCAATCCGGCCGGTTTGATACTCTTTCATTATTAGCTTGTTGCTACATGTTACCAAACATCGACAACCGGGATTCAAGGTCATCTTCCCAACCTTCAATCAGTTCATCCTGACCGTAATCCTCGGCAATCATAATCAAACGTCGCACAGCACTGTAGGCCTGTGACATTTCTTCCTGATAGGCTGCAAAGACTTCCGGTTTTAAAGAAGCATAATAATCGATATCCTGATTATACCGGTCAGCCATTTCCTGTAACAAATTATTGCCTTTGTCGGTAGCCCCTGCTTCATAATATACCTTCAGTAAAGGAATCATATAAAAATCAAACGGAATTTTTTCATTGGGGAAATATTTCAAACAAGCATCGGCCACTGCAACAGCTTTTTCAGGTTCGCCATCTTCAAGAAGTTGTTCTGCCACACGGATGTAATTGTTTTTCGGCAACAAAGTGTTTCGCATACTTTCCCTGTCAACCAAAACGCCCGGTTTATTCAGGTTACCCCATTTAAATTTTTCGGTTAAAAGCCCATAGGACTTTCTGGCATTTACACCGCCCATGCCTTTTATATAACCATCGGCTTTAACAGGTATAAACTTATAAACCATTCCCTCAAGATGCATATATTGATCAGCATCAAACACCTGTCGGCTGCTGGAAGGGTTGGCAAAATAAAGAGCCCGTTCCCAATTATTGGAGGCCAGAAAATCAAGGAACATCAAATCATTCTTATAGAGATAATTCTGATGAATAGTCCATTTCACTTCATCAACAATCTGGTCTTTCATATAGGCAGGGACAATACCACTTTCAACGACTTTATCTTTATCAACCGTAATTTTCACCTGGCGGGTAGGAAAATAATTTATACTTCTGCCATCCTGCATCCGTAATTTTGTGGCGTCTTTATCGCTTTTGACAAAATCAATCAGTTTCTTAAGTTCCCAGTGACCTTTCAACCCCTGTCGGCAATCAACACAACATCATTGGTTCCTTTGGTGTATTGGTCTTTTTCCAGGGTGAATGGAAGCGGTTCGGATTCATAGACTTTATTATACAACTGTTTGATATACCAGTCGCCCGAAGCCAGCATATAGTTTACAACCCGGACATCTGTCCTGATCTCTTCAACTTCCTGGGCATACCACAACGGAAATGTGTCGTTATCGCCATTGGTGATAAGAATGGCATCTTCCTGACATGAATTCAAATAGTTGGCAGCAAAATCACGAGCGGCATATTTACCGGAGCGGTCGTGGTCGTCCCAGCCTTCCGAAGCCATAATGGCCGGTACAAGGGCCAAAGCCACAACAGTTACCACCATGGCAGAAACTGCTTTATTTTTGATAACTTTGGAAAGCCCCCTGAAGAAAAATATGACCGACAGACCTATCCAGATGGCATAAGCGTAAAACGAACCTGCATAGGCATAGTCCCTTTCCCTGGCTGGTAGGGATATTGATTCAGATAAACTACAATAGCCAGGCCAGTCATCACAAACAAAACGCCGACCACAAGTGCGTCTTTTGGTTTTCGCTGAATCTGATAGAACAGACCTATCAGGCCAAACAAAAACGGAAGCATATAATACTTGTTATCAGCTGCATTTTTCATGCTGTCGGGCAGGTTATTCTGATTGCCAAGCCGGGCATCGATAAAAGGAATACCCGATTTCCAGTTACCATTTTTAATTCCTCCGTGGCCTTCAATATCATTTTGTCTGCCGGCAAAATTCCACATGAAATATCTGACATACATATGACCAATCTGGTAGCGAAAGAAAAAGGTCAGGTTTTCGCCAAAGGTTGGTTTTTGAATCACTTTTGTTTCACCGGAATTAGGATCACGATATTCCACAGGCCGCCCGGTTACATTTCCCCAATTTTTATAAGCCTGGATATGCTGTTTTTTTTTGACTGCTCCACATTCTTGGAAAGATGGTAGTAAAATCAGGATGATAAATCGGCACAACACCTTTCCGGTCGTCCGTAATCACATATTTTCCTTTTTCTTTATCCTTCTCATACACCGGTGGTCGGTCGCCATAATCAATTATAGGAGAATTATAATACGGGCCTGTGAACAGGGGCGTATCTCCGTATTGTTCGCGGTTCAGATAAGCCAAAAGGCTGACGGCATCTTCCGGAGAGTTTTCATCAATCGGCGTATCTGCATTGGAACGGATAATAATAATCAGGAAAGTGGAGTACCCAATTAACAAAAACACAAAACTCATTAACACTGCATTGAGTAAAGGTTTTTTAGCTTTCAGGAGGTAAATGCCATAACTGATTCCGCCAAGGATAACCAGACGAAAAACAAAATTTCCAAATCCGGAGGCGTCCAGCAAAATAAGCAACCCCAGCACAGAAAGCAATACCAACAAGGCCACACGCAGTCGTCTGTTATTATCATCGCGAATGGTATAAAGAACCCCTAAAATAATGGTTAACAGCAGGGTTAGTGCAAAGAAAACAGTCCCGGATGAAAAAGGTAAACCCAGGGTATTCACAAAAAGAATCTCTGTGTTGGCAAAAAGTTTAACAATTTCAGGAATGACCCCATAAAGAATAAACCCTATCAAAAGCAAAGAAGCCAACAGGGTAAGGATGGTTCCTTTTAGCGTAGGTTCATATTTCTTATAATAATAAACCAGCACGACAGTCGGAATGGCCAGCAGGTTCAAAAGGTGTACCCCAATTGAAATTCCGATAAGGAAAACAATCAGGAGGATATAGCGATCAGCATGCGGTTCGTCAGCAATCTGCTCCCATTTCAGGATAGCCCAAAAGGTAAGAGCAGTAAATAAAGACGACATAGCATAAACTTCCCCTTCGACGGCAGAGAACCAAAAAGAATCAGAAAAAGTATAGGCCAGTGCTCCTACCAGGCCACTTCCCAGAATAGCCAGGGCATTACCTGTGCTTAAAGCTGATTGAGCGGGAAAGAATTTTCGGGCCAGTGCTGTAATAGTCCAGAACATAAACATGATAGTCAGGGCACTGGACAAGGCCGACATGGCATTAATCATCAAAGCCACTTTGGAAGTGTCGCCAAACGCAAATAAAGAGAAGAAGCGACCTAAAATTTGAAAAAACGGGGCTCCCGGCGGATGCCCCACCTGAAGCTTATAGGCAGTGGCAATATACTCACCACAATCCCACCAACTGGCAGTGGGTTCAAGCGTTAAGAAATAAACAGCGGCGGCAACAGCAAACACAAGCCAGCCAATGAGCAGGTTTAGTTTTTTATAAGACATCATGCGATATATTATTATTTTCGCAAGCGAATTTAGACAATTCCTGAAAACCACGCACAAAGTCCCCGGAATTAACTGTTAAGGATTGTAAAACAACCCTTACGGGAAATTTTAAAAAAACATTTGGGCTTTTTAATTTTTTTCTATCTTTGCAGGCGTCTTTTGAAAGAGGACAATGTCCGATGGTGTAATTGGCAACACGTCTGATTTTGGTTCAGAAGAGTCCAGGTTCGAGCCCTGGTCGGACAACAAAAGCTGTCGATTCGTTGACAGCTTTTTTATTGCCTGTTTTTTATCCAAAAAATTGTTATTTTTGATAACAAGCCACAAACATCATGAAAAAAATCTGGAATCTCTTTTTATTAACAGCTTTTTTCATCCTATTGGGTGGGGGCTATTCCTCAAATCGGGATTCCATTCTCAAAAACTTTCAACTGTCAGGATTATAAGCACCACGGACAAACATGGGATAGCTATCAGGATAATATTGGTAGTATGCTGTTTGCTCATGATGACGGCATTCTACAGTATGACGGCATCAGTTGGCGTTTGATTCCGATGAAAAATCATAAAAAAGCTGTCAGGATTGCCGGAGATAATAACCAAAATATTTACATCGGTGGCGAAAATGAAATTGGCGTATTGTCTCCTGACCGGAAAGGCCTCTATCAATACCGCTCTATCGCCTCCGACACCCTGAATACAGGCAACATTTGGGATATTGCTGTTTTAGATACCGTAGTTTTTTTTAAAACTGCACAAAAGCTTATTATGTATCATAAAATCTCCGGAAGGGTTGTAACCAAACCCCTAAAACTATTTTCCCAATTACTTAAGATTGAAAAGGAATGGTATTTATTTCAAAAAAACCAAGGGCTTTATAAACTGCATCCCAACGTGATGACTTCTGAACAACCTTTGTTTCACAAACTCGAAACGGCCGCTCTGTACAGCGCCGCTCCCTATCCGGGCAAGTTTACGCTGGTATTTGACCTGACAAACGGCTTTCAGCTTTATAATGCACAAAGTAAAACTTTAAAAAAGCCTGTGAAACGGCGCTTTTATACCAACTTTCAGCTTTATAATGCACAAAGTAAAACCTTCAAAAAATGGAAAAACGACATTGAAACCCTCCCCGGATTTCAATTTCCTCTGAAATTTATCCGCTTAAAAACCGGTCACTACCTAATTATTCATCCCGGCCTTGGTGTATATCTGACCGACATCCATGGAAAACTAATAGAACATTATGATGATAAGGACTTATTTTTTGAAAATATTCAACTGAATGTTTATGAAGACAATTTAGGTTATGTATGGTTCAATGGCAATACCGGCATTCAGTACGTTGATTTCAAATCCCCTTTTAGAATACTCAATCACAAATCAGGAATTTCGGGTTATCCTGATTTTTCAATTCAATTTCAGGGAAGGCTTTTCACAAGCAGCACATCGGGATTTTATGAACTTATTCCACCGACAACCCCATGGGAAAAGAGTCGTTTTAAACAGCTTTTTCCGGATGAAAAATTCTTCGAAGCATTCAAATTTAAAAACAACCTGCTGTTAAGCAACCGGCAAACCCGCATCTTAAACACCAAAGAAATAATCTTCCCCCATAGTGCCACTGATTTTTTATTCCGCCATACGATACCAATCGCATACTGGTTGCCTCCTCTGTTGGCCTTTACTGGCTTTGGGAAACAAACGGCCAATGGAAAAACAAACCGGTTAAGGGAGCTACCGGCTATTTTAAAATGGCTTGTTCTTATAATAAAGACCATATCATCGCCACCGACAGATTTGATAACCATTATTCATTATTCTTAAACACCACACAAGACAGCATCCTGAAAAAAGAACCTTTGTTTCCCATGAATGTGGAATCTGAAAAACCTGCAACAAAATTGTTTCACACCAGAAAGGCGCTTTATCAAAGCGCACCAGACGGGCTTTTAAAATATAATCCTGCCAACCATTCTTTTCAGGAAATGACTTTGTTTGATGCATATGTAGCGCAACATCCCCTTGACATTTTAGAACCTGATGCAGATGGGTTAATGTGGTTTTGGAAAAACGACTCCAGGGGAACCGGTGGATCCTGGGGTCAAACAAAAAATGGTGAAATAATATTTGACACGACAGCATTCTGCAGACTAGGCCATTTGCATATCCGCGATATTGATTTTTTTCGCAATCACACAATATTTACAACCGGTAAGCATTTGGTGCTGTATAAAAAAGACTCCAGAGAAACAAACCAAAAACTCTACGGTTACCTTGCTTCTGTTTATGACATTGCTGCCGATACAATTATTCACGGGCCTTTCAGAACACCCTCAGATACTACCCTGTTATTGAAAGCGGCGCAAAACCATTTAAAATTTACCATCACGAGCAATCATATTTGCAAAGACCATGTTTTATATTACTTATGGGATATTGAAGGCCTGGAAACCGGTCCTGTTTCGTGGTCAACAAAACCGAAAAAACACTTTTCAAATCTAAAGCCCGGGGTTTACCATACCAGATTTAAAATCAAAGACCTTACGGGAAAATATACACGCTTCCTTCCTTACAAATCACCATCCAAAAACCGTGGTATCTGACCCCCCTGGCACTGACTGCCTTTGGCATTATTTTTATCGCTCTATTCATTTTGATTGTTTTGATAATCAGATTTATTCACCGAAAGAAAACCAATAATCTTGCAAAAGAAATCGCCCGACGTACCCATGAACTTAAGATACAAAATCAGGAGCTGGAAAAGGAAAAAAGTACCATCCTTGAGCTGAATAATACCAAAGACAAATTCTTTTCTATCATTGCCCACGACTTGAGAAGCCCGTTCAGTGCCCTCATGGGCCTGTCGGAAGTATTGCAGGAAGATTATCATCAACTTGACGAAAAAGAAAGACTGGAAATTATCAGCCATATTCGAAAATCAGCCGAATTTTCCTTCTCGTTGTTAGACAACCTGCTGACATGGTCGCGTTCGCAACGAAATCAAATTAAACCCAACCCAAAAGAATATCATGTTGCAGACAGCATCAAAGAAGCCATTGCGCCGCTTGAATCGTCTTTGAAAAGAAAACAAATACATTTGAATATTGATATTGATAAAAATCTGAAGGGATATTTCGACAGAAATATGGCTGTAACTATTTTCCGGAACCTGGTATCAAATGCCATCAAGTTTACCAATCGCGGTGGCGTTATTGAACTTAAGGGAAAGAAAAACCAGAATGAAATCATTGTTTCTGTTACCGATAACGGAATAGGTATTTCAGAAGAAGAACAACGCAATCTTTTTGATATCGGCAAACAAACCAAAAGAAAAGGAACTGAGAAAGAATCAGGTACGGGTTTAGGACTCATTCTTTGCAAAGATTTTGCGGAACAAAATCATGGCCATATAGAAATACAAAGTGAATTAAACAAAGGAAGCACCTTCTCTGTATTTTTACCAAAATCCCCGTTGAATGAAAAAGCTGAAAAAGCAACCTTTTCCGAATGATACCGTTAAGGTGCTCTTTGTATGTTTGGGCAACATCTGCCGTTCTCCAAGTGCCGAGGCTGTCATGAATTATAGAATCAAAACACAATTACCGGATGCCGGACTGGCAATTGATAGCGCCGGCTTAAGTGATTATCATGAAGGAGAACCTGCCGACGCAAGGATGCGACAGCATGCTGCTTTACGGGGATATCATTTAACCAGCATCTCAAGACCCGTTGATCCACAAACAGACCCGGAACAGTTTGATTTCATCCTGGCCATGGACAAAGAAAACCTGTCTCAGCTTAAAAAAATTATAGCAAAAAATAATCATCATAAAATCATAATGATGACCCACTTTTCCAAAAAATACCCTAACCAATCAATTCCTGACCCATACTATGGGGGAGAAGAAGGATTTGAAGCGGTTCTCGACATGCTGGAGGAGGCCACGGAAGGATTGATTGAATATCTCAGCACTCACTTAAAATCAACGGGTAACTAAAAAAACGCCTTCTTATTATTTCCCCCCCCTTAAGGAAATCACCATCAAGAATTAGAATATGATATACGAATTCATTACCTAAAAAAACAGCTGTCTAAAAAAGTTCAGCATTTTTAGACAGCCTCTTTCAAATTATTGATACAAAACTTTTTCTATATGAGAATGGCCTTCATTCACAATCCTGATAAAGTAAATACCTTTTTTCAGATTTGGGGCAGGTTGCCATGTAAACCGATAGCTGCCCGAATCCAGCTGTTCGTTAGCAACGGCTTCTACCATTTGCCCCCGGCTGTTATAAACAACTACATTTACCCAACCGGAAGCATTAAGCTCCAAATTGATATGAAAATCTGAAGAAGAAGGATTGGGATAAACCAGGGGTTGGCCGGCATCCTGCGCCAATTCTAAAAAGCCCACATTCAGGTTGGCCGGTTGAATTTCTTCGCTGGTATAAATCCGGTATTCACCCGGTTGCAAGGTGATAGGGTCGTCAACACCAGCCACTTCCAATGTGCTGCCGGTTATATATTCATACCAGGTTCCGGTTTTTGTGAATGAAGGGATAATTTCGCCAGCATTGACATCAAAGTTTCCAAGCACTACGGCATCCATGTCCGAACCTCTTAAAACAACTTTCTTAAGGGCTCCTTCAACATCCAAATCAAAATCATCGGTTTCAAAAACATCATAACGGGTCTTTAAATCGGCCAGCGCGCCATAAACATCATACAAAAACCTGCGCCGGTAATCATCAAAATAATCCCACCTAACCGGTTTGGGGCAAATTCTGCAATCATACTCTATAGAATAATCATACCCCAGTTCACCAAACTGCCAAATCATTTTAGGGCCGGGAATGGCGAATAAAATGCAGCCGCTGTTCCACCCCGCTCCAGGGCGATAGTTAAATCCCGCACATCATATTCCGGATTTTGCTGATTCCCCCATTGCATGGCTTTATACATAAGCCTTTCCTCATCATGAGATTCCATATAAATAACCACACCGGGCTCATCCCAGCCACGTTCTTTGTAGGAGGCCCAACTCAAATCAGATTTGCCGTCTTCATGCCATCCCATGACAGCCTCATTATAGGCATAGGTTACATTTCCCCAGACCATCATGCCATAATCAACCAGTTGTTTTTCTTCGTTATTATCGGCCCAGTGTTCGAGAATCACATAAGTATCTTCATCAACAGCCCGGATTTCATCAGCCATCCGCTTGAGCAGGTTAATTCGGTCGGGATCATAATTCAGGTTTCCATTGTTTGTAAAGCCTTTGGTATAGTCAAAACGAAAGCCGTCGATATGATAATACTGAATCCAATATGCGTTAACACTGTCAACAAACGCCTGAGTGTAAATACTTTCATGATTAAAATCATTGCCCCAACAATAGGGTTCATGTGGGCATTCGGCATTATACCAGGGATTGTCGTCTGTGGGATTTCCCCCTACGCTATACATTTTTACGAGTGGAGACTGGTCATAGGAATGGTTTAGAACCAAATCCATAAAAACAGCCATACCTTTTTGGTGTGCTGCGTCAATCAGGCTCTTCAACTCCTCTTTTGGCCCGTAGGCTTTATCCGGGGCAAAATAGAAAGACGGATTATAGCCCCAGCTGCTGTTGCCTTCAAACTCTGATACAGGCATCAGCTCCAAAGCATTAACACCCATATTTTTCAGATAATCGAGGGTGTCTCTGATGGTAGCGTAGGAATTTTCATCCGCAAAATCTCTGATAAGCAATTCATAAATAACCAGGTCTTCCTGTTTGGGTGGGGTAAAATTCTCGTCCTGCCAATCAAAGGGTTTTTGAGCAGTTTCAAAAACAGAAGCCACGCCGTCGGCTTTTCCATCCGGATAAGCTATCAAGCCAGGGTAAATTGTCGGGGAAATGTATTTATCATTTATATCACTGGTTTGTTCGGTATAGGGATCTGCGACTTTAATTTCACCATCGATAAAATACTGATAAATATATGGTTTACCGGGAATAAGCTGACCGATTGTAATCCAGAAATGTTCGCCGTCGGGGTCCAGATTCATAAAATAGTCATTGTTAATATCCCAATTATTAAAATCGCCAAGCGCATACACAAATGATTTTCCGGGAGCCTGAAGAACAAGCGTTACAGTTTCATCATCCAAATAATTGGCTCCTTTATGCATTCCGGGAGGCATTTCGGCAATGTTCACTTCGGGTCGGATAATATAATAGGTAGAATCTCTGGCTTCTACCTGACCATCCCGTGCAATGGCAACCATCCAGTTAATCGGGTTTTCGTTTTGGGCCTCAAAAGAATAAGTCAGGCTGTTTCCTGCTACTTTTGAAACAATATGGCCATTAATTTCGAGCAAAACGCTGTCAGCCTGATTGGCCTGAATTTCCACATCAATTGAATCGTTTTCCGGAACCAGCAGCGGTGCAGCTGGTTTCACAAAAGAAACCGCTAATCCGGTGGCATAAATATCGATAAATAAATCCGCTGTTTGCGGAGAACCTTCAGCTCCTCTGAATACGAAGGCCAGACCAGTAATGCTTTCCGTTTCGGGCACCGCATAAAAACTGTAAACATCGGGCGTTATTTCAAGAGAATACAAATCATTCCCTTCCGAAACCAGTTGAGGCTGTGTATTGTTATCGCCCCATGAACCAATCACATATTGCCAGTTGTTGTCAGTTAAATTCACGCCGGTATGGGTATAGACATTGCCATCATAACCTTCAAGGGCTGTTCCCGTAGCATCAAAATACACCGTAAGCGGGCTGTCAGCAGTAGGCAAAGAGGGTTCAGTCCATATTGTCTGCGCCTGCAAGACCAATCCCGAAACAAACGCAAGCAGCGAAATCAAATATTTCATCGTATTATTTTTAATTTATTTAACATTTAAATAAAAACCCGGAAGCATCAACTGCAACCGGGCTTTGTAAACTATTGTTTTTAACCAAACATTATCGTTTCAAAAATTTCTGAGTAGCTATCACGCCACGCTCGTTATAGAAATTCACGAAATATACACCTGATTCAAAATGACTAGTTTCAATTTGCATATTTTCATTTACATTTTCAATCACGTTCATTCTTTGACCAGCAGTATTAAAAATCTCAATACGTGTAACATCTTTCATACCTTCAATGGTCAATTGAGAAGAAACAGGGTTCGGATACATGCCGAATGCAACAGCAGCATCTCCCTCTTCAATTCCAATTAAAGAAAGCTCAACTACATGAGTTGAATCAGCATAGTCCATTGCAATTTCACCTGTAAAGTCCACATAATCACCATGTGTAACGGTAAATGGATGAGAAGTTGCAGGCGTTACATGAAACATGGCCAGGCCATCAACATCAGAAACAACCGTAACATCACCAACCGTCACATCTGCATCCTGAACCGGTGTAGTTCCGTCGGAAGTTATTACAAAATTCAAAGCAAAAGTTCCCCAAATCTTATTAATGGTTATCATGTCGGCACCTACTGTCAGCTTTCTGTTATCGCCGCCTGGCCATTCGCCATAGTCCCAGGAATGACCTGTACCAGCAGGTACATAGAAGAATTTGTATTGATATTCTTTGGTGTCCAAAGTGTCAAGATACAAAGTAAGTGAATAGGTTAAATCACCGTCCAGGTCATACATTTGAACGAATTGGTTGGTACCGGGTTCGTTCCATCCAACAACGTCACCAGACAGATAAACAGAATCAGCTACCGGGTCAAAATCAGTTGTATCGGCAAAAGTAGCCATGTCAACATTAAACTGAACTTCTGTGGCTCTGATACCCCACATGTTGCTTATTACCAGCGTATCACCATCATTGCCATAGGCTGTTAATTTACGGTTATCACCACCAGTCCATTCACCAAAATCCCAGGAATGACCTGTACCGGCAGGCACATAGAAGAATTTGTATTGACCTACAGCCAGTTTTTCATATTTCTGACAGAAGGTGTAAACGGAATCATTGTCGTCATCCGTTAACATCAGATCATGATTTGTACCAGGTTCTGCCCATCCCCAGGCGTCACCAGCGATGTAAAGCGAATCATTTGCCAAGTCAAGGTCTGTTGAATCTGCAAAAGCAGCTACATCAACCATAAATTTTACGACTACAGAATCAGCGCTTTGTGCATTTGCATTTATTGCCTATTCCGGCAAAAATGAATGTTGCGAGAAAAAATGTAAATAATTGTTTCATAATAGTAGATTTTGTCATTTAAAATTAAACTGTTTTTAATTTTTTAAAATTTGACGGTAAATATCGTAATATTTACAAACAAAATCAAGTTAATTAATCTTTTAACAATTCTTAAAGCCTTATAAAAAGCTGAAATTATCTAATTTATAGGGACGCAAACGTTTGCGTAATTTACAGCTTAAAAAACTTTTTACTTCCTTTTGCTCGATTCTCTGATAATTAAATCGGTTCTGATGATCCGCGTTTGCGGGGTATGGTCTTCCTCTGATTCCCCCTCTTTCAAACGTTTAAGCAGCAACCGAATGGCTTCATTTCCCACTTCGGTACCATGCTGGTCAACACTGGATAAGGTTGGGTCGGTAAACCGGGCTGAAATCCCATTGGTAAACCCGATGATGGCAATATCGTCCGGAACTGCTTTTCCGGCTTTTTTGACAGCTTTCATAGCCCCAATAGCCGTAAAATCATTTACTGCAAAAATACCATCAATATCAGGATGTTGCTTAAGAATATCAGGTGTAATTCTTAGGGCAGTTTCAAAATCATCACATTTCACAACCAGGTCTTCATCAAAAGGAATTTCATTTTCATCCAGGGCATCTTTGTAACCGTTGATACGATTTCTACCAATAAGCAGGTGTTTTGAACCACTGAGATGGAGAATCCGTTTGGAACCCTGGTCGATAAGGTGCTGAACCGCCTCAAAAGCGCCGCCATAGTCATCAACGATAACCCGGTCGGTTTTCAATCCCTCGCAAATACGGTCGAAAAATACAATAGGGACATTATGCTTCAGGAGGTTGCGAAAGTGTTCAAAATCTTTGGATTCCTTAGCCAGGGAAACCAAAAGCCCGTCAACCCGGCTGGAAAACAGCCCCTGGGTATTGAGTACTTCCCGGGTGTAGGATTCATTGGATTGTAAAATCATCACATTATAGCCCTCTTCGATTGCTATCTCTTCTATACCACTGATAACAGAGGAAAAAAATGGTGAACAATTTCGGGTATAATAATCCCGATGGTATGGCTTTTACGGCTTCTGAGGCTCAAGGCTATCTCATTGGGTTTATATCCAAGCAAATTAGCCAGTTCTGTCACCACTTTTTTGGTTTTAGGACTAATCTCCGGATGGTCTTTCAGTGCTCTGGAAACTGTTGACGGCGATACGCCAAGCTTCTTCGCAATATCTTTAATGGTTACATGTGTTCCGCCCATGGGCTCTTAGCTTTAAAGATTAGCGTCAAATTTACAAAAAATACAAACCCAACGGATTTTTACAGAAATGAAACGTAAAATATTCTGTTTTTTGGCTAAAAGGCTTTATCGGGCCTGCTATTTTTTTTCCCGGGGCTGTTGCTTGTTTTTGAACAAATTATAGACAGTAATTTCTTCAAAAGCCTGTAGGCCCTGCTCGATAAGCTGTTCTGGTGATGGTGTTTGCCACAAGATGTAATAATCTGAATCCTTGTTGCCTAATCGATTTTTAACCTGATAAGTCAATTTTTCTACACGGCTTAATTTATGATATTCCTTAAGCCTGGCATAATAATCAAGCTCTGATTTAATGATGTCAAAATAATACAAATTGGTATAGACGTAACACCTGAATGCTTTTTCAGCAATTGGTTCCGACAGTGGCAATGCCGGCGTGCTGGCAGAGGTTAGCCGTGGAATAGCGGATTTTGACGGGCGCTCAACCATGTTGTCAAAAGTAAAGGCCCTATTCAAGCCATAACTGGTTTTCCATTGAACCGGCTTTTTTTCCGGCACTGCAGAAGGAAGCAAAGCTTCAGCAAACGGATGCAATCCATTAACCGGAACAAAAGAATCTCTTTCCGGGGTTTGTTGTAACAAACCCAAAACACCAAATAATAAAATGACAGAAGCTGCCGCAGACCAAAAACTATTTGGTTCAGTGGCCTGTTTTTCTTCAGTTGCGCTTTGGCAGGATAAACCATTTTTTTATCCGGCTCCAGCCGAAGCTTTTGGACAGCGTCGTAGGTCTTGCGCAGAAATGGATTTTGAGCTAAAAAATCCGGCAGGTATGTTTGCTCTTGTGGTTCACTGACGCCTTCCAAACGGGCAATAAAAACATCTTCATAATTAGCCTCATGTATGGTTCCTACAGGGACAATGGTTTTCTTGAGATGCTCCTGGCGGGATAGGTTTCGTTTCCGGGCAGCAGCAAAATATTCTCAAAATCTTCAAAATCTTCTTTCAGGTCGGGATGATGCTTCAGAAAATCAAACAGCACTTCAGTTTCATCATCAGAAAGGTTGCCATCGAAATAATCCAAAAATACCGCTTCGAAGTTATCTTTATTTATTTTCATTGTCATATCACATTATCCATTCGCACCAGATAGGCCTTCAGTGCTTTTCTGGCCCTGAAAATATAGACTTTTACCTGCGATTCGCTCAGTCCGGTTATGCCTCCTATTTCCTGGTATGAATACCCTTCATAATCGCGAAGTAAAATCACACTTCTCTGAACAGCCGGCAGTTACTGAGGGCTTGATGTAAAACTTCCTGCAGGTCCGGAACTTCTTCAGTAACCGTTTGCACAGTTCTGACTTCTTCCAGGGCAGACTCCGGTTTTTGTTTTCGATAACGGTCGATCATGACATGATAACCGGTTGTAAACAAATATGCCTTAGCTTTTTGATAGCTTACCTGTTCTCTTCGCTCCCAAAGCCGTGTGAAAGATTCCTGCACCAAGTCACCTGCCTCATGCATATTTCTGACGCTTTTAATCAAAAACCGATAAAGAAGATCAGCATAATTCTCTACACACTGGTTATATTCTTTGACTGTCATCTGTTTCGTCGGTATTACGGTATTTTAGACGGTAGATGGCAAAAAAAGTTACAGCACAGGGAAGAATAAAAAGTTATTTATCGTCCAACTTGAGTACAGCTAAAAAGGCCGTTTGTGGCACTTCCACGTTCCCTACCTGCCGCATTCGTTTCTTTCCTTTTTTTTGTTTTTCAAGCAATTTTCGCTTTCGCGTGATATCACCACCATAACACTTGGCTGTCACATCTTTCCGTACAGCCTTCACTGTTTCCCGCGCAATAATTTTTGCCCCAATAGCCGCCTGAATGGCAATATCAAATTGTTGTCGCGGAATCAGTTGTTTCAATTTCTGACACATTCTTCTTCCCAGCGAGTAGGCATTATCAACGTGGGTAAGGGTTGAAAGTGCATCCACACTTTCGCCATTCAGCAGGATGTCCAGCTTGGCCAGTTTAGCTTTTCGATATTCGGAGATATAATAATCCAAAGAAGCATAACCTCTTGAAACGCTTTTCAGTTTATCATAAAAATCAAAAACAATTTCTGCCAAAGGCAAATCAAAAGTAAGCTCCACACGGTCATTGGTCAGATAAACCTGATTTTTAACCATCCCGCGTTTTTCAATACACAATTTTAAAATATTTCCGATATAATCGGCTTTGGATAAAATAGTGGCATGAATAAAAGGTTCTTCAATGTGTTCTATACGCGACGGGTCGGGCAATCCGGAGGGATTATGAACTTCCAGTTTTTCTTTATCAGTAGTATAAACATGGTAGGATACGTTTGGCACCGTTGTAATCACTTCCATATCAAACTCCCTGTCGAGCCGTTCCTGAATAATTTCCATATGCAACAAGCCCAGAAAGCCGGCACGAAAACCAAATCCAAGGGCAGCAGAGGATTCCGGCTGATAGGTCAGCGAGGCGTCGTTCAGCTGAAGTTTTTCCAAAGAGTTTCTTAAATCCTCATATTCATCAGCATCTACCGGATAAATTCCGGCAAAAACCATGGGTTTCACTTCTTCAAACCCTGAGATAGCTTTTTCGCAGGGATTATCAAAATGAGTAATCGTGTCGCCCACTTTAACTTCTTTAGAGTGTTTAATGCCCGAAATTATGTAGCCAACATCTCCAGCGGAAAGCGTTTTGGTTTCTTTTTTGGTAAGTTTCAGCACACCGATTTCATCTGCATTATATTCTTTTCCGGTATTCACAAATTTCACATGGTCGCCCTTTTTCAGGGTGCCATTAAAAATACGGAAATAGGCATAAATTCCCCGGAAGGAATTGAAAACAGAATCAAAGATTAACGCCTGAAGCGGTTTGTCCGGATCGCCTTCGGGAGGGGGAATAACATTGATAATCCGGTCTAAAATAACATCAACGCCAAAGCCGGTTTTAGCACTGGCTTCAATAATATCTTCCCGTGAGCAACCAATCAGGTCAACAATCTGGTCTTTAACTTCTTCGCCCATCGCATTGGGCAAGTCCATTTTGTTGAGCACAGGTATAATTTCCAGGTCATAATCGATGGCTGTATAAAGATTTGAGATAGTTTGTGCCTGGATGCCCTGTGTGGCATCAACAACCAACAAAGCGCCTTCACAGGCAGCAATAGAGCGGGAAACTTCGTAGGAAAAATCTACATGACCCGGGGTATCAATGAGATTAAGCTTATATAAGTCATTCTGATGATAATAGTCCATTTGGATGGCATGGCTTTTAATGGTGATGCCCCGCTCGCGCTCCAGTTCCATATCATCAAGTAATTGCTCTTTATATTCACGCTCAGTGACCGTATCAGTCATCAACAGCATCTTGTCAGCCAGGGTGCTTTTCCCGTGGTCAATGTGCGCAATAATGCAAAAATTCCGGATATGTTTCATGTAAATAATTCTCCACTTCTATGATAAAATAATTTATGCAAAAATACGATTATAAACATCATGCAAAAACAAAAACTTTCATGGGTTTTTGAAGCCGTTTCACCGAAATTTCAAACGAATCAGATTTGCCGGACACGGGTTTCTTCCGTAGGATAATTTCCTTTATAAATACTGCCGCTTTTTCCATCAATGGCAATCAGGTCTCCCGAAGTAAAAGTCGTTTTATTAATCCTGCATTTTTTTTGCTCTTCATCCACTATTAAAGCAGAACAATTGACCACACAGGTTTTTCCAACCTAACGGCTGTTACGGCGGCATGGGAAGTAGCCCCGCCTTTGGCCGTCAAAAGGCCGTCGCTCTCAAAATCAAATCAATATCATCGGGAACCGTATCCGGCCTGACCAGGATAATGGAACGGTCGGGATGTTTTTCCCGCTGCAGGGCCACATCGTTTTTATCGAAAACCAAAACACCATTGAGGCACCGCCACCAACCCCTGTTCCACGACCAACAAGATTCATTTTTCCCGAAGGCGTTGAAAAAGTCTGAATGATATCAACGGATTTGATGTCCTGGTCGCGGGTTTGTAGGATATAAAGGTCTTTTGGGTTTCCCGATTCAAAAGTAAACTCAATCTCCTGTGGATTATAGCCTTGATTTTCAGTCATATTAGTAGCAATACGATGAATTTCTTTATAAATTTCAGGCACCAGTTCCTGCAACGACAGCTCCTCGAGGTGAAGTTGAAGCCGTTGGGTTTTACCGACCGGATGAACATGTACCAATCCCCCAACAATATCTTCTCCCTGACTGGAAAACACAAAATCGCCATACAGATGCACACCAGGTCGTTGCCGGTTGGGGTTTTGTGTAAACACCACACCGGTACCCGAATTCAAATTCAGGTTTCCCAGAATCATTTTCTGTATAATAACCGCAGTGCCCCATTCATCGGCAATCTGAAGGTGGTCACGATAGACTTGTGCCCTTTTTGATGACCATGATTCAAAAACATAAGTCATGGTTTGATAAAGCTGTTTAAACAGGTCTTCTTCAAAATCTACCCCATGCTTTTTCAGGGTTGCTTTGTATTCGTAGGCCATTTCACGCATGGTTTCAGGCTTAAATCTCACTTTCAGATCAATGTGGTAAGCCTCCTTAAAATCGATCATAATCTGGTCAAACACATCACGGTCAATGCCAAAAAACATCCCCCAACTTTGTAACAGCCTGCGGTAACAATCCCAGGAGGTCCACCCAAAATCAGGTTGCTTTGCCAAGGCTTCCGTAAATCGGTCGTTCATTCCTACATTCAAAAAGGTATCCATTGCACCTGGCATAGAAATGGCCGTTCCTGACCTGACCGACAACAACAAAGGATTTTCCGGGTTTCCAAATTGCTTTCCCGACACTTTCTCAAGTTGCTTTAGCTCATATAAAAGTTTTTGTTCCAGTTCCTGTTTAATCATAGGATGATTATGAATGGCATTAATACGACGGAATACTTCGGTTGAAACCACAAAACCGGGTGGAACAGGGTAGCCGGCGAGTAATAGTTTCTTTAGAAAAAAGGCTTTGGAGCCCAAAAAAACCTGGTTATCAATTTCCGGGGCAGGTTCATACAACCGACTGACTGCCATATCGCTATTGTAAGTCATGATGTCATGAAGCCAACCCGGGTCAACTGTATCAACCATTCTGTTTAAAGAATCAATCAGGCGGGAGATAAAACTATCGAGCGGCTGCACCAGAAAAGCGCTGGAAATGATATCGCGGGTAAAGATTTCTGATTTTTCATTAAGCAACCGGCTACGTTCTTTTTCATTAAGTTTATTTTCCGGATCGAACAATTGGGGGACAATGATTTGTAACGGATATTCATAGGATTTCAGAAAATATTTGCTGATAATTTTTTTTACATCATCAGCCATAAAACGAAAAATATTGATGTATTGACCCAGCGAAAAACTTCTTGAAGACAGGCTGTATTTCAACATGGAAAGATTGGAATCAAAAGCCTGGCTGCTGATGCCGTCAAGGGCCAGCCCTTCGCGGAAATAGTGAAGGATATTATACACATCCTGAAGGGTTTTATTGGAAATGTAATCCAGATTAATATCCTGCACAACACGCTCCATAAGCCGGGTTGCAATGCGCTCGAGGCGGAATGTCAGGCCCAGCGCCTCAAATTTTGGTTCGCGGTAAACGCCATACATAGATGGAATTCCAATAGCAATATGGCGTTTATGATAGATATTTTCCCAGCTTTCGGAAGGATTGGGGTTAAAAATAATCTCCTTCAACTGCTCCATAAAAAGGTATATCAGGCGCAGCGATTCTTTGTAGTTGTTGCTTCTGACAGCAGCAGACAATTTGGCAATTTCATCAGGATGAAAACCGGATATCGGTTCAGCATGGAAATAATATCTACTGTATCAAAGGAATATTTTTCTTTAAGAAGTGCATATAAACGAACGCCCTCGCGCAACCGAAGTTTATCGGGTTCATTGGAAATAGCTTCCGGAAGGGCATCCAGCATTTTTTCAACCTGCTCTACAGCCAACCTCAAAAATTCATCCAAATCAAGATGATGATGTTTCAACATATGATTCAGTATATTATGAATATCCACAAAATAATCGCTGCTCATAGAAACTGCATCAAAAACACCTTTTGGTAACACCTCTTTCAGGCTGTTTTATCTCCATTCTGCCAAAACCGGAACACTTTTTTGTCAGTATAATCAACGTATTATTACTTTCTGTATGCACCTGTTTTCTAAGAAAATGTACCAGCCGGTCCTGACGTTTAAAAATCTCATCCATCGAAGTGGTGGTGTCGCGAATCTCACCTTCGGCTCCGATTTCATTAAAATAAACCGGAAATATGCGGGTCAGTTGCTTTACTTTTTTGTAGTAAGGAGAAATATTTGAATTCAGGATTTTGGTGATGTCCCGCTGGAATAAATCTGTATCACTGATAAAAATTCCCCCCAGTCGCAAGTTGACAATCAAGGCCCCTAAAAGTTTTTCCATCACAGACTGTGAATATTCGATAAGTTCAAGCCAGGTCCTGATATTTTTGATATGATTTGGATTAACATGGAGCTGCCAGTCTTCATTGACATAGACCATGCCGGGGGTTTGAAAGCCGAAATCAATAAGTTTTTTTTCAAAATCATTGATGATATGCTTATCCTCAGTTTCATCACGATCAATAATTACCTTTCCTAACGTCAACAGGATATCCAATACAGATGAAGGGTGCCGTTCTTTCATTTTTGAACATAGGTTAAAAATCTGATCAGAAAAAGGAATCAAACCTTCTTCAGGCACTTCGGACAACGCATTTCGTAATAGTTTGTCTATCTGCCAGATCAATCGTTCCTGTCTTTGATTCATCCCGGGGATTCTAAGCAAAAAGAAGATATAGTGGAATTGTTCAGTAAAAGACGGAAGGTTTTCAGTGATGGATTCCAGACGATTGGCTATATCGTCAAAATGAGGTAATGATGCCAGTTCATGCCAGTTATGGGCTTTTTCAACCTGTTTTTTTATACTGTTCAATTCCACTTCAAAAAATTCCTGAATACTGTTCCTGGTATTTGAAGACACATCTTTTGGATGTTCTTCAATCCATTTTCGATAGGGCGTTGAATCGAGCCAGTAGTTGATATTGCTTTGCAACGAATGCGAATAAAGTTTCACACAAAGAGGGGAAAACTTTTCCTCAAAATCAACTATCGTATTCAATTTCTTTTTCAGCATTTCACCCGAACTAATAAAAGGTTCCGGGTGTTTATCAAGTGCATTGTCCAAAATCTCAAGGCTTTTTTTACCCTGATCATCAAACCCTTCGGAATGGGCTTTAATAGAAAATTCGAGCAGCGTTTTAATGACTGTTTCAACCAAATCAGCCATAAGCGGACCCTGCAGCAACCTGTCGAACATTGCTATCATCACATCAAAAGCAAAAACAGCCTTCGGCATACTCAGGTTTTTATAAAACCAGAAATCTGTTATCAACATTTTTCGCAGCTCTTCAACCACAAATTTTCGGTTAGAAAGAGGATGGTGAAATTCCGTAACGCATTCCTGAGCACGTTTATGGATACCAAAATATTTTTCAGAGAAAGCGATAAATTTTCGGTGATTTTCAGGTATCTCAATATTTTTATATCGTGTTTCCGCAAGGTTTGCCTCCAGTGCCTGCGATTTAAACTTAGGGTCCATATAAACATTGTTGGTGTTTGTTCTCTCCAAAAGTAAAGAGAATTACCCTTACAAACCAACATTTCAGGGCCAAATCGGAAGGACGACCCGCCAACCTGCAAACGTTTGCATTTTAATAATTGATAATTAGAAAGTTGTTACTTTACAAATTCCACAAAGAATCGTAACTTTGTGCTGCCTTTAAAAGAAAGATTATTCACTAATAATAAAGTTACAGAAATATGGCAAAAATTAAAATTGGAATTAACGGGTTTGGCCGGATTGGCCGCAATGTTTTTAAGATTGCCCTGGAGAAGGGTACAATCGAAGTGGTTGGCATCAATGACCTGACCGATACCAAAACACTGGCACACCTGTTAAAATATGATTCAACACAGGGAAAATTCAATGGAAAAGTTTCTTACAATGAAAACAACCTGATTGTTGACGGAAAAGAAATCAAGGTATCTGCCGAGCGCAGCCCAATCAATATTCCCTGGGGTGAAACCCCGGACGTTGTTGTTGAAGCAACGGGCATTTTCCGCCAGAAAGAAAGTGCCAAAGGCGGCTATGGTGACCACCTGAAAAATGGCGCCAAAAAAGTTGTTCTGACGGTTCCTGCCAAAGATGAAATTGACAACATGATTGTTTTGGGGGTTAATGAAGACCAGCTACGGGAATCAGACCAATGTATTTCCAATGCTTCCTGCACCACCAACTGTCTGGCTCCGGTAGCCAAAGTTTTGAGCGATCGTTTTGGTATTGAAAATGGTTTGATGACCACCATTCACTCCTATACCAACGACCAGCAAATACTGGATGCACCACACTCTGACTTAAGAAGGGCCCGCTCTGCCGCTGTTTCGCAAATCCCGACAACCACGGGGGCAGCCAAATCTGTTGGTAAAGTAATTCCCGAATTAAATGGTAAACTGGATGGTATGGCCGTACGTGTGCCCACTCCGACCGGTTCACTGGTAGATTTAGTAGTAAACCTGAAAACAGAAGCTACTAAAGAAGAAATCAATGCAGCCATGAAAGAAGCTGCCGAAGGTCCCATGAAGGGCATTCTTGAATATTGTGAAGACCCGATTGTTTCTGTTGATGTTATCCATAATCCCCACTCTTCTGTTTTTGATGCCGGAAGCACCATGGTGCAAGGAAAAACCGTAAAAGTACTTTCATGGTATGATAATGAATGGGGTTATTCTTATCGGGTTGTTGACCTGATCGAAAAACTGTAAACCTTTATCCCGAAAGGGAACCTTGAAAATAAAAGCCTGTGAAAAATTCACAGGCTTTTTTATCAACAACAAAAAATAAACCCAAAAAACTATCTGATTACGGGCGCTTTTCTTTTATCTTTGTTTGTTTGACACATACATATTATGTATAAAATTGATAAAGAAGCAGAACGTAAAGAAATACTTCGACGCTACAGGGTGTTGCTAAACAGCATGAATCCCGATAGCCTTACCGGCGAAAAGAAAAAAAAGCTACGTAAGGCATTTAACCTTGCAGCTGAGGCCCATAAAGATATGCGCCGAAAGTCAGGGGAACCTTACATCTACCACCCCCTTGAAGTCAGCACCATTTGTGTCAGAGAACTTGGCCTGGCCCTACTTCAGCCACATGTGCCTTATTGCACGATGTAGTAGAGGATACAGATTATACTTTGGAAGATATCCGAAACCTGTTTGGAGAAAAAGAGGCGTTGATCATTGACGGACTGACAAAAATCGAATCCCTGCTGGAAAAACCACAAGGACAATCCATTCAGGCTGAGAATTTTAAAAAAATACTACTCTCCATGTCGGAGGATATTCGGGTCATCCTCATCAAACTGGCCGACCGGCTGCACAACATGCGAACCCTGGATTCGCTGCCAAGCGACAAAAGGCTCAAAATAGCTTCAGAAACGTTATCATTTTACGCCCCATTTGCTCACCGCCTCGGGCTCTATGAAATTAAAAGCGAACTTGAAGACTTATCATTAAAATATACGGAACCGGAAATTTATAAGTTCATATCGCAAAAAATCAAAGATTCCGGAAAAGAACGTAAATTATTTATTGAGGAATTTAATTACGCCATTAAAAAATCGCTCAACCAGCTAGGTATCAAACACCGCATAGAAGCCCGGCTAAAGTCCGTCAATTCGATTTGGAATAAAATGAAAACCAAAAAAATTCCTTTCGAGGAGGTTTACGATCTTTTTGCCGTTAGAATCATTATCGACGTGCCCCGTGAGCTGGAAAAAATTGAATGTTGGAAGGTCTATTCGGTAATCACCAAACACTATATTCCAAAACACGATCGGCTTCGCGACTGGATATCAACCCCAAAAGCCAACGGCTACGAATCACTGCATACCACTGTAATGAGCGACAGAGGTCGTTGGGTAGAAATCCAGATTCGCTCTGAACGCATGAACGATATTGCAGAACGGGGTTATGCTGCCCACTGGAAATATAAAAATGCCAATGACGACGAATCCAGCCTCGACAAATGGATAAACCGCATCAACCAACTATTACGCGACAGCGAAAACAATGAAAATGCGCTGGAATTTCTGGAACATTTCAAACTCAACCTTTTTAGTGATGAAATATTTGTGTTCACCCCTAAAGGAGAGTTGCGTACTTTGCCGGTTGGGGCTACAGCACTGGATTTCGCCTACAGCATTCACTCCGAAGTAGGCGACCATGCTATGGGAGCAAAGTAAACCATCGGGTCGTGTCATTAACCGAAAAACTTAAAAGTGGTGACCAAATTGAAATTATCACTTCGGATAACCAATTGCCTTCTGACGAATGGCAGGAATATGTGATAACACCCCGGGCTAAAAACCATATTAAGAAAGCCCTGCGAGAACAGCACAAGGAATATCAGAATGAAGGTCGCGCCATCTTAGAAAAGTTGTTTGGCGAATATGACCTGGAGCTTACCCAAAAAAACCTCAATCATATCAAGTTAACGCAAAATATCAACAGCGACATCGATTTATTTTATTACCTGGCAACAGGGGAAATTACAGTAAACGATATAAAACGGTCATGCACCGATATTCAGAAAAAAACAAAGTATGATAAGCCTCTGATGCGCTATTTGCACATTCCATTCAAGCGCAGGCATCATGACACGGGAAAAACAGAAAAAAAAGATAAAAAGGAAATCAAGCCACATGGAATGGTGATTGGTGATGTAGAAGACAACCGTTGGAGTGCTGCCACCTGTTGCAATCCGGTTCCGGGAGATGAAGTCATCGGATATATCAAAAATAACGACCATGTAGAAATCCATAGGATTAACTGCCCCACGGCCATACAGTTAATGTCGAAATTTGCCGACAAAATCACCACAGTAAAATGGAGTGCAACGGGTTCGGTAATGTTGCTAACCGGAATAAAAATAGAGGGAAATGACAAAAGAGGCCTTGTTGACGATATTATCCGAACCATCTCCGAACAACAAAATATTAACATTCGCGCTGTCAATATCAGTGCTAAAGAAGACCTGGTTGAAGGCGAAATCCTTTTCTATGTGAAAAGTATTCAGGACTTGAGAGAAGTAAGGACAAAACTATTACGGTTGAAGAATATTCAAAAAGCCTACCGGGTTGAAACAATTAAAGATTTAACAAAACATTCCTGAGTGTAAATTAATTTTTATTTATACTAAATAGACCTGGTTGAAGGCGAAATCCTTTTCTATGTGAAAAGTATTCAGGACTTGAGAGAAGTAAGGACAAAACTATTACGGTTGAAGAATATTCAAAAAGC